>Ga0206979_1078_pt1 | contig 17192 bp, 37 predicted proteins | sample Alteio_BWMinCont_19_FD_153463 | JGI IMG/M metagenome (GOLD analysis project Ga0206979, IMG submission 153463) | Enriched cells from forest soil in Barre Woods Harvard Forest LTER site, Petersham, Massachusetts, United States -... | ecosystem: Environmental > Terrestrial > Soil > Temperate forest >... | reverse complement strand
GTCGAAACTGCTCGCCAGTAGGCTGCAATAGGCCCCTTTCGTCGTCGCCATGCATTCTCAGCTTCGATGTTAGCCTGGTCACGCAACTCGCGTAAGACAGCCTCGATTGGCGCGCGTTGTTCAGGTGTGAGTGCCAACAAGGCGCGGCCGGCTGGCAATTTCAGCAGTGGATTCAAGTAGCCCATATTCCCTCGTTCAAATCGAATTTTGATGAGGATTATCGTACGGCTTGAAGTTGTTGGTAGCAACAATTTGTTTTCTATTTTCCCGAAGCTCACCCGGCATCAATTGCAATTTGTTTTGTTGTAACCGTCGTTTCTCCACGCGAATTTGTCCTATACGTGGTTTCTGTTGTACCTTGGGTGACAATCAGGTCTTGCGGTCGGCATGGCCGTGCCCATCGGGCTGCCAATTGTATGGCTGAACGTTTTGACATTGACGCGGAACAATCGCCTTGGAAGCGGCCGGTGACTACTGCATATCCATCGTCAAGCTTGCAAACGCCGACGTCTCCGGCGCGTCGAATTCGTTGCTTCAATATCCGTAACCTATTCATATTTTCCTCGATCAATGAGATACACGTCCGAAATCTGTATGCCCTATGCTCACGCCTTTAGTTAGGCATCCCAGGTCGAACAGAGCTCTGCAGCCCAATCCCAACATGTAGCCATCACATCGCCAAATCTCTGCAAGTCGGCCTTGCTGCAACCATGGAGCATCCCGCCGTCTTGTTCATCAAAATGCCAGTTGCTGCATCCGTCCCATTTCACCGACCCGTGCAGATATAGCGCCGCTTCCTCCAGACTTTCCACCAAGTTAGGGTATGAGTCGGTGCCGGCCCTGTGCCACGCCGGAACGTCGAACACGCCTTTTGTGGCGCCTTCAACCCAACCTTCTATGTCGTATATGGAAAAATCAACGTGGGCTTCGTAAACATCTGCAACCACTGTGAATTTGATACCTGGGATATGCTTAATGTGCCGTTCAATTTTGTGGCTGCCCGTTTCATTACCACTCATTTATTTCTCCTTCTTGGATTATTCTACGTTCCAACTTTGATCAACCTGCGGTCAGTTCGACCACCTGCACGGCACGAAAGCACCTGGACGGCCGGCGCGGCTGGGCGATACTTAATATTTGCCCGACCGCTCTCGGTATTTGCGATAGCTCCTTGAAATGCACACTCTATGGGTACAGGTTTGGATTCCATGCTGGACGCACTTGCATTGAGTTCGATGCTCTCACCTACCTTATACGATGGCTTCAATCCCAGATATGAGAATCTCACGGCAGGTGAAGTCGCGGGCAGTAGAGAGTTCTCGCCTTCCTCGCCCTTTAATGCGTCGATGCGCCCTTGAATCCACCCACGGTCGTCCTTGGACAGATCATGCTGGCTGAGAAGGGAAATCAAAAATGCGGTTCCTAGCCATCCTGGGCCACTACTTTCCCTTTGCTGAATGACGTTAGCAAGTCTTGTCGAAGGTGCTGGTGCATCGTCCAATAGGCTGCGACGTCCGACGCTGGTTCGCATTGCGCCGGCTGCATTTTTTATAGTCGGTCCAGCCGCGGAGCGTTGTAAGAAGGTTGATCGTGAGGTTTTTGGTGCATCTGGAGTTCGACTGGAGCTGGTGGAACTGCTGCGTGCAGAGCTAGTAGATGTACTTGATGATGAAGTTCGGCTGCCTCCGGAAGTGCCGGCAAAAGCGCTGAGCTGCATCGTCACCATCGCGATCCCAACCATAAGAAAATGGTGCTTTTTTTGCATTTCGTCCACCGATCTTCCGTTAGATGTTGGTGTCTAGATCAATAATGGTTGGATCTCCTGCCGCTTTTTGTACTTGTTTTGCAGCTTCCGGAGAAAGGTGCTGTTCAAACATTTCAAGGGTATAGGGGTAATTCCGATTGCAGCCGGCCGTGCATCGCAGAGACCAGAGATACCCATTCCGGATATCGTTGATTGCCTTGAATTGTTTGGATGCCTCAAAGGCCGCCTCAGTATTCCCAAGCGCCCAGGATCTCGCTAGAAACTCTATTGAACGACCGGTGTCCCGAACCGCGAATTCACCGTCTCCGAGTATTCGACCGGCAAGTAGTAGTAGCTCCGGATTGGAGCTGCTTTCCGCTGCTTGAATTATTTTTGGAGCAACCTCAATTTTTTTTGATTTGCCGTCATTAACGCGGGCGAATAAGATTGAGAGCGCTTTTGGATTAATCTGAGAGGCTGCCAGCAACAAATATCGATCCCCCTCCTCTCCCAGCGCATGCCAGGATGCATTGAATTCGCAACTGGTACCGTTAGTGGTCAGGAAAGTGTACAAATCATCGCAAAATTTTCCCCGCTCTGCAGAAGCGATGTCATGGCGAGCATCAATGACCTTGTATGCTTCCCAAGGATCAGCTATTTTCTTGGCATCGACTATGCTAGAGAGGTTATAAGAAATCTCGGTATTCATTTTGTCGTTATTGCAACCTGATAACGCTATGAAGGCCGCTATGGTAAGTGACAGCGCGTAGATTCGCATTAAGGTATCTTTCCTAAATTGACTGCTTCAAGTGGAAATTGGTGGTGGCTGCGTCGACGGGTTGACCGCGCTACTCTTTCTTGACAGATTTTGCGAAATTCTATATCTGCAAATTGATATTCTAATATGCACTTATATTAGATGCAAATACAATATCTATCCAGTTCCACTTTTGTAGTCTTATGTTCCGAACAATTAATGTCGAAAACAAGTTATTAAAGTAGGAAACATCACCCTGTTGGGAGGCAAAATGTCAACATACGAATCACAAGGTCGACCATGGAATGGCCCCGGTCTCTCACCGTTAGAGCGTCAGATGGTGACATATCTTGACGTGGAAGTTCTGAATACACGTCGGCGGAGCTCGAGGGAGTTTGATGTCGATATTGACTACATTGCACCCGGTGATGATGGATCAACAGGGTGGATGCCATTGGTACTTTTGTATTTGGAGTGGAAACGGCGACCAATGGAAATTGGTGGGCTAGTCGAGACTGCTGGCGGTTGTTGTGCTGAGCAATGCGCGAAAGAATGGGAAAACGTTCTAGATTTAGATGACAATGAAAAGTTTATATGGATGTGCCACGGTGTATGGGCGTTGGTTCATGCACGATTAAAAGAATGATTGTGTTTATGATTTTAAACCGTGGTGGTGTCGGTATGGCATACCTCTAACCCACACGAATGCTAGACCAATGTTTACGATTTTATTTGTGAGGCATTTAGTACGGTTTTGCCCATATCATCGCTCTTTTTCTTGCCACCTAATTTCGATATTGGGTGGTCAGGGCTTGGAGCAATTCGCGTGCCGAAGTGCCGAAAGTTCGTTCAATTGACTTGTACAGCCGTACTTGGGTCGAATGGTTCATAGAGCGCGTAGCAATTTGCTTGTATGATCCTGGCGGCCAATAGGCTGGCGGTATTACTCGCTTTATCGATGGTACATTCGCTGCCAGAGGTATAGCGCGCAAAGAATCCCTGTTTCTTTTCTGCCGGGGCATATGGGCCGTACTCTTTTACGCACTGTCGAGAGATTTCATTGGCCACGGTGTCATTTTTTGCGCCAGGTAGTTTATCAAGAAGGCACTCTCGTAAATTCGAAGGTCCGAAAACCCCACCACTCGCATTTCCTGCCAAGCAAAGAGTGGCCATAAGGCCGAGAGCGGTTCGAAATATGCTTGAATTCATTGGGTCTCCTTGATACAAGAATGCATCTCTTTGACCAACTCTGTTAGACGAGTCGGCGAAATTGAATCATGACAATGAAGCGGTTGCCGCTATACGATTCCCGATGCTTATCCAATATGAGAATGAGCCCTTCGGATTCCATTTCATCTGCTGTATCAACAACCGTTTGAAAATCCTCAAGGGTTTCCCCTTTCTTTGCGTCGGGCTGCATGAAACCGACGCTACCAACGGCCAAGCTCTCGTAGGCCACTTTTGCTATATCTCGCATGTGTATCTCTCCCTATCGGCTTCCGGCCGTGCGGGGCAAGTTCCTCGCCAATTAATCTTTGCTATGCGCTCCAGGCGCCAACCCTGTCCCAAAAGCGATTTAGCTTGCCGGTATCACCGCCAGCCTTCTGAAAGGCGTTATGGAGTCGGGTCATCCCATCAAAGCCGCCAAAAAAATGGGCGGTTCGCCCGATTAACTGGATTGCATGGAGGTCAGGATTATCCATTCGTGCCGGCAACGGCGTCCGGTCGACTAAGATCTTGAGCTCGTGAAGTATGTCTTCGCTATTCATTGTGTCTCCTACCGCTTAGCGTGCAACGCACGCAGAAAATCGACTTCGGCCTTCCGGTGCTGCCATCCAACCAGTGTTCCGCAGGGGAATAGGGCAAGTTGAGCATCGATCGCTATAAAGGCGGGAAACTCCCCACCTGGTCGGTGCTTGTTCTCGCTTTTGGTCATGAGGACGGTTTGGTCCCGTTGGAGGAAGAATTCGAAAAATTCATCCAGCGGCATCGGGATATCACGTTCAAAAAACAGTGCCCGTGCGGTGCTGGCTCTGTCGTCCCTATGTCCACGTTGAATCTGCCCGGCCGGGCGCTTAAAGTCGTTCTTGGAAAAGATGTCGAGCGCATCGCTGGTGATGCCAATTACCCGCCAGGACCATGGCCGCGAACCCATCAGGCCGGTGAGCATCCGCGTTGCGTCAGCTCTGGTAAATACGTTTGGAAATTTCTTGAGGGTGTCGAATTGGGCGGCGTAAATCGAATGGAGAGCTTTTCGCAGATCCTGGTCATTATGTATGCTGTCCATATTTCCCCTATCATCCGGCGCCCGGCCGGTGCCGCACAATATTTTTTAGTAGCCGGTTAGCCGGTGGCCTATAGGCTCATTATCCCTGTGATCGTAATAGCAGCCAACTTGACGGCCTCCCGGCGCGCAGCAGCTCTTCTTGCCCGATCGATCAGATTGTACCCTTTGGACGAATCCCTGACCCGTGCAATAAATTCGATTCTGCCCGGGGACGGAGTTCCGTTCACCAGGCATGTATATGAGGCTCTTACCGCTATGCGTTCCATCGCGTTATCCGGTTCTTCTGCAAATTGTGAATACGGGTTGCCGTTGGTGCTGGAGTTGGAGCTGGAGCTGGAACCCAATTTACTCTGGCAGGAGCTCATTTAGCTTCCAGCTAAGGATCGCTTGTAGTAGCCCATTTGTAAGGTTGAGATTGAAAACAGGATCCGGGCCGACATTTAGGGTGGTAGCGATCTTCTTGGAGAACTCCCAAAACAGCGTGCCGCTGGCGCTTTCACCCTCGTCAGGCAACCATTTCAGGTAATGAGCATATTCCTCATAGCGCCTGCTGAGGAGTTCTCCAAGCGTATCCTGAGCCATGCCTTTGTCTTGTAACGCGCGTGCAACGCCAGCTTCTAGGGCGTCCATGAATGGATCCCTCTCCATTCCCATGAATTGAAACGCTGTCCGGTCTAGTACGCTCAGGAGAACTACGGCTGTCTCTGCGAATGCTTCCCGCTCCTGGCCTTCCCCCAGCCGTATCGCCGGATTATTGTCTTTCAGGGCGGATGCGAGTGCCGACCCATAATCGCAGTTACTGGTGATCAGGATCGTGACCACTTTCGCCTTTTCCTCCAGCACGGCCTTCGTGTTTGGTTTGCCGCGGAAATATTCCAATACATGAGCGATGTCCCCTGTTGTCGACTTACCTTCGACAATGTCGGATGGAGCAGGCGCCGGCGCCGGCTCTGGATCATCATTCATCAGCGTCCACTTGGCTGATTCCCACTCTGCCTGGGCACGCTGGGTGACAATCTCCACCACGCGACCATGGACGTGCTGAGCCTGGCGCTCCTCCCGGGCGATTACGCGGAGAATCGGGCGAAACATGTTTGGGATGCCAAATAATGAGCGTTTCATCACGGCGGTTTCCCACCACCCCGCTCTGCCACTTCGCTGTTTAACAGTCGAAATCAGATACTTCTTGCCGTCTATCTTGTTTGTAACATCGCTTGAGTAGCCCATGTCGTGCCTCCAGTGGAGTACTAGGGGATATTTCTGCTCACCAGGCCACAACGCTTGGCAAATTACCCGGCGTGCCCTTTTTTTGGCTTTTTACTCCGTACCACGTACGAAAATACGGCGCACATGCACGAAATCATCAGGCAAATTACCAGCCCTTCTATTTGTAAGCGTGAATCGTCGTCGTGAACGTCTAGATACATCCTCACGATGAAACAAAGGGCAATTGCCCAGGCAGGCAGAACGTTCCTCATCCAAATCATCACGATGACGTTTGCCGCTATCAATGCATAGAATAATGTGATCGGGAGCATGATTTTCTTATTTCGATCGAGAATTTTGAACGTGAACCCAATGACGATCTTTGCATGCCAGGACATCACCATTCGCATCCATAGCCGCGGCGCCAGGCGTGAAGCAGGTACTAGTTGCGGATTTTACACCTGCGCGCTTTGCTTCCAGGCGTAAAGCGGGATCTGCTTGTGGTACCGGCAAATTGCCAGCAAATGACGCATCGGAAGCAACTAACGCCAGGCCTAAAGTGAAGGCTATACAGGCGGCCGGCAGTCGTTTCGGGTTGATTTTCAGCTTATCTGGCATTTGCTCGTTCCGCTTCGATGACTATCCTGCAGGCGGGGCACTCTTCGTCTCGCACCTGGTGTCCTTCGATAACATCTGGGCACGTGCCTTGGTAGATGTGAGGGATGCGGCCAGTAGCCACGTCAATTAGTTGGGTGATCAGTGTTTTGTCCATATCGTTGCTACTTTCAAAATCAAAAATACGCGGTCCCGGTCAATCCTTGTGCGGGGCAAATGATTCGCAGTGCTTTCGGATTGCTATGCAACCCTGACAGGATACAGGTTCTTCCGTTGCTTCCCCCGGCGCATTTGCGGTGATGAAGTCTGTCAATCCGCAAAGTGTCACGCCGCCTGAAAATCCGTCCCCCACGTAATGCACGAGATTTTCATCAGGCTCCGTGATTCTAGGCATTGGGCGCTTCGCCATGAGCCTCCTCCACTTTGACCAGGTTATTTTCTGACTGTTTTTCCAAAGCCCAAGGACGTTCCAAGCCAAGTCCGACCTTGAGTGCAGCGCTTTCAATAATCGGCATGAACTCGTCCAGAGCGCCGTCAGAGTGGCCGATCAGTGCCTGCTCAAGTTCTCCCAACTCTTCGTCAGTGAAATAAATTGCCTTGCCCATTTTTTCCTCTAAATTTGTGTCGCAAGCCATGGCAAAACACGGCCTTCAATTCCAATGAATAAAATCCGCCGGCACGTCAATCGCGTGGTGAGACAGAACCTGCTCCCGAAATAGGCTCCATTCTTCCTTGCCAGCCGGAGCGTGTGTGCAGTACAGGCACTGATCCTGCCCTTTCATCTGCTCGGTAGCTGTCCTGTGTACGTCTATGCCAAAGGATTTACTGAACCGACCAGCACACGAACCGTCAGCCGCTGTCACCCACACGGTGCCGCCGTCGCTCGAGAGCTGGATATCATAGTCGGGTTGATTCACTACTTTCCCTTAGATTCGAGAATAAAGCGAATCACCGCGGATTCCAGGCGGCCCAAGCGGTCGTCGCCGGCGGCCTTTATTCCTCTGTCATTCGCCTGATCCAGCGCGCCGTCCATCACGGCATTGAGATACTCTTTTTCGGGGGCGGACAGTGTATGCGCCTCAGCCAAGTATTTCAGTTCATCGTTGCTTAGACTCATAATCGTCAATTCCTTGTGTTTTTATTAGATTCGGATGAAGTTTCGCTATGCACCTTTTCTGCTTCGCTTTCGAAAATTCGCTCCCCCGTCACGGCGTGTTCCACCCAGACTCTCCAGCCGTGCGCGGCCAGCTTTTCGCCGGCTTCTAGAGCGGCGCTACGCTTGATCGCTCCCGCGGCGTCGGTCGTCTCTCGCGTGAACATGGCCGGATTTCCGGCGACATACTTAACGATCCAGTTTTTTTGAGGAGCCATTTCTGAGTTTTCTTATACTGGTGCTTGGGCGATGCCGATTACAGCGCCGGCTTGTTCAGAGCGCGACTTATGATTGCCGTCGGTCCAACTCATGCGCCACGATGTGTTGTGACTCGACACGTAAACCAGTTTATCGTTGAAGAACAGGCGATACCAAACTGTTTGGTCGATGCGTACCCCGTTGCTGTGTATCTTCCGAGCGACTGCCTTGCAAGATTCATTGCTCGCTCTGTTTGCAACGGTGCCCCAATTTTTGCCTTGATCTCGACTGATATCTAGTTCCCAGCTCATGCCTATCCTCGGTGTGAATTTTGAATAGCTTGTTTGATCAAGCATTTGATGAAATGATCTTAAGACAAGCTAACGGTGGTAGCAACGCAAAATTTTATCTATTTTCCGCACCGATAAACAGGATCGGGAGCGACGCCGGCTAGTATCTATTTACCTGGCCCAAGCTACTGGTAGCTCGTTAAAATCTGTCGTGAAATTTGGCGATATACGGTTCTGCTTCATGCGCCATCTCTGCTCGTCGGCGTTCCCGCAACTGGCCACCCGCAGCGCGCCCTTCCCCCATCGATCGTTTATCGCGTCAATGGTCGGCATCAGTTCTGAATCGACCGCGGGTGAAAATAGATTGTGCTGCAGCTGGCCCTCGTCCTGCAGATCCAATAGCATAACGCCGGCTTTGGAATAGCGGTACCCGGGCTTGTAGATTTTTCGTAGGCCGGCGAGCGCGGCGCCGATCAGTGTCATGGTGTCCGACGTCGGTGTCGACATAGATATGGACAGGCCAGCCGAGTATTGCTTCTCGTCGGTACGAAAACGACTGGTGGTGATGAAGATGTGCAGCATATTGGTTTTGACCCTCTTGGCGCGCAATCGCACTGCGGCCAGGCTGACATATTCCGATAGTGCTTCTCCCAATTCCTGCTCGGTCATGATCGGGCTGCCAAATGCCCGGGAACAAATGACCTGTTGCGGATTGGCTGGCACCTCGCCGGGATTGATACACGAGATCCCATTGAGTTCCAGAACGGTCTTTTCGAGCACCACCGAGAATTGCTTCCGCACCCAGGACGGAGAAGCCCGGCGCAGATCAAGCATAGTATGGATGCCATACTGCTTTAATCGCGCGCTATGCTGCCGACCAACTCCCCAGGTATCGCCGACCTCGATTGTGTCCATCAGCGCTTCCACGGCCGCGCTCGACCCCTGCGCAGCAACCGATAGATCGCATACCCTGTTACATTCGGGCCGCTTCTTGGCAAATTGCTGCGCGGCCTTGGCCAGTGTTGCGGTCTCGCCGATGCCAACGCCGATCGGGATGCCCACGTTTTGGAAAACGCGCTTGCGGATCTCCTGGCAAAACTGTGTCGGCGTGCCGCCGGCGCCACGTGACGGAATGAACAGGAAACTCTCATCGATGCTATATATGATTGTTTTGCCAAACTCCGCGATGACGTTCATCATTCGGTCACTGATGTCGGCAAAAAGAGCGAAGTTGGAGCTCACGGCAATCAAGCCATGTGACTTTTCGAAGTGTTTAATTTGGTGCCACGGCGCGCCCATGGCTATACCTAATTGTTTACTTTCTGCGCTTCTGGAAATGGCTACCCCGTCGTTCGAGGAGAGACAAACGACCGGCCTTCCGATGAGCTTAGGATTGAACAAACGCGAGCAACTCACGTAAAAATTGTCACCATCTGCTATGGCCCAGAGTGGAGCGGATCTCATGGTCGTGAGGTCAAAACAGTTTGCGCAAGTTGTAGGTCACGACACCCCAAATGATCAGTTCCTGGCCGTCCTTCAGTTCGATCGGGGGATACGCTGGATTCTCTGCGAGGAGCCGAATCACGCCGCCGCGCTTGTACAAGCGTTTGACGGTAAATTCGCCATCAATGACAGCGAGAACAATGTGATTGTGCTGCGGCTCTATGGACTTATCCACCACAATGCGATCAGAATCATAGACCCCTACGCCTGTCATTGAGTCACCTTTCACCTGAAATTGGAAAGACGATTCCGGCCGCGGCACGAGCTCGGCGGTCAAATCTATGCGTCGATATCCGGTGTCCGCTGCGGGACTGGGAAAGCCGGCATGCACTCCCGCGTTAAAGCTCTTTAGCTCGATGTGGGATTGATGCCGCCTATGGAGGGGCTGGGGAGGTATTACTAAAGAACGTTCCATGATGCCGCCAATACTGTGTTTATATACAGTATTCTACTAGCCGGAATCGGTAAACGCACAGACTTAATTTATTGCCGCAGGGAAATGTATGAATTGCGGCCTGCGGCCTTGAGCTAAATGCTGAGGAAGCGGAAAAATTGCTAATTGGTCGTTTGTCTAGAGAGCAAGCCTTGCTGCCTTGCCACTGCAGTTGTCTCCCGCTATTCTGCGTTCAGGCAACTTTGAATAAAACCATATACAACGATAGATCGAATGGCAACCACTCCCATTATTGAAGATAGCAGGCCGAAACATCAGCAGACGGTGACGACGAGCACTGCGGCGCGGATAAAAATCTTGCGTGCTGGCAGGAACAAATACAAGGCAGCGCAACGCGCGCAGCGGTCTGTCGTGGCTTTGATCCAGATTCCCCCCCGTTGTTTCTGCCGGCAACGGCGAACGGTGCCGCCAGGCGCAATTGATGCGGGGATGATTTGATGACGCCAATACAGTTTGATTTGATTGCAAAGCTACTGCGCTCACAAGAGCGTGTGGCGAGCGCTGCGCGCCTGGTTCTAGTAGATGGTTGGACGCCCACCGAAGCAGCTAATGAGGGAGGACTCTCGACGCAATCAATGAGTAATGCGCTGTCCCGCTATCGCGCAACGCATGAGGAAATACAAGCCGCATATGGGATGAATCGAAAGTGAAAATAGCTCTTGCTATACACGTCTAGACGTGTATAATGAGAAGCATAGAATCACTTCTCGAGGAAGACCTAAAATGACCAGCGCCTATTTTGCGTCACTTGTTAGCAAGCCATCCGTTATTGTGGAGCCGGGCAACTACATCACACGATCAGGCGAGGTGGTCACCATCAACGTGGCATCAACCCGCCACGATTTGGGTTGCAAGGGCAGCTATGCTAACGGGACGTCTGAAAGCTGGCACAAGAGTGGCCGTATATTCGCGACAAGTGAGACCGCCAACGACATCGTGATTGCATTGTGCTGAGAGAGAAAAACTATTCATGGCCGGAAATCGCAAGCATGGTTTTTTGAGGGGAAATCGTGGCGGATCTAAACCGTCGCCTTGGTTCTGTGATGCCTGCCAAAAACAGCATTCAGGATCACGTTCCCGCAACGGCACTCTCGATGGCCGCTCTCTTTGTGACAGCGCTTATTACAGGGAGGCGAATGCGCGATTGAACCGTGCCGTTCTCCCAGATCAAGCAGAACTCTTTTGAGCGAAAACATAGATTTAAAAGGCAAGATCTGAATGCCGTTAAAGCCTTGATAGCAGCGTATGATCCCGCGCCTTGGTGCGCGCCGCAACGGCCGGTTGCCTAATGAAATGAGGTTATAAATGACGGAAGCCCGGGTGTGGACATTCGTGATGATTTTGTGCTTGGCCATTGGTGCCGGATGTATCTTTTATCATCAGTGGCTAGGGTTGATTGGGGCTGCATTTGCCGTTTGGAACGGATATTGCGCTCGTTGGTATCTCGTCCGATGGAAGCCTTCGTCTCTGACTGAATAATCGATTGCTGCTGACATTGCAAGGTTGTGACAAACGAACGTTAGCGCAGTTGCAAAACAAACAAGGATAAATATGGCGACGACTTCAGGGTTTTTTGTAGACTGGGACGGAAACACGCGCAGGTTTGAGGCGCCTGGCGACAGCTACACCTGTCAGCTGGTCGATCGCGGGCATCTTGGAGTCGATGTACTCGATTCGGGCGGCTTCGTGATCCACGAAGCGACCTTTTTCCCATCCCTGGCGGACGCTCAAGTAGTTGGCGTTTCCGTTAATTTAGTCTCATAGAATCCCGCGCAAGGTTCGCGCCGTTACCGGCCGGTCGCCGGATCGAATTGGTACATAGATGAAACGATTCGCAACCACGCTGCTATCCATCGTATCCATCACCGTCGCAATCATCGGCTGTGATAAGGACGTGGCAATTCCTGCGGCCAAGTTAATTGGCGGACCAGACTGTTTCAAGTTGGCTGGCGAATATCATGGCGTGGACGCGAATGTTCTGCGTGCAATCGCAATGAGCAATGACCCTGCCGGCCAAGCGACAATATCGAGAGAGAAAAACGGAACGGTGAGCATCGGTTCGATGGGTATCAACCAGGTGAACTTCCGCGAGCTGTCGAAGTATGACATTGGCCCGAAGGATATTCTCGATAACTGCAAGAACGTGTACGTGGGGGCGTGGTATCTGAAAAAGAAAATTGTCCAGCACGGTAACAACTGGCATGCAGTCGGAGCGTATCGCAGTGAAACGCCGCATATCCGAGATGCCTATGCTAGGCAGATCTATGGTGTCTGGAGGCAGTTGACTTCAGCGCAGACGACGTAAAAGGAAAATCATGATTGAGCGAGGTGATTCAGTAAAGCTGCTTGATGACGAAGATCTACCAGTTTTCGCTCGGATCAAAAAACAACTGAAGGGTCGGGAGGGAATCGTCTTGGAAGCCTGGGAACCTGTGAATGGTCATCCTTCATTTTGGGGCCAATGCACCGTCCGATTTCCCGCTGATGGCCGCAAGAAAGATGTGACCTACGACTTGATGCTGAAGTGGGTAAGCAAAGTCTCAAATCAAGATGCGGAAAGCATGAACTAAATAATTGAAATTATGCAAAGAAAAATGCGCCTCAAATGTAGATCGCCGAGACAAGATATTTCATATCGCGAATAGAAGTGCAATTTACAGTCATCTTCCGAATTTCCCGAAAGATACTGAAGCGGACAATATGCAAGCCCCCAGTTGAACAAAACAAGGGGAAATGGCGTAAGCCCCGTCCTGGCCGGATGCCTGATTGGAAAAGGATAATGAAAATGCCCCTTATGTATATTGGTTTTAGTTTGACGTTAATTGCCTTGATCATTTCTGCATCGGTAATAACTTTTTTTGGTGGTAAACCAACTGAAAACGCACCATCGCCATTGGCTACGGTTTTTATTGTGGCCGGTTTTTTGGTTTTACAACTGGTCGGTTCAGTGGCATTTGGTGATAAGGGAATTTTTGTTTTAGGAGTCATTGCAGCTCTTGGAGCTACCGCAAATTTTCTGACATCGGTTTTCTTTGGAAAGACAATAACTAAAAAGTAGTTGTGTCTTATCTGGAAACGGTTGAATGCAGCGCAGACGATCTAACTGATTCGGCTTGGCGAAACAGCCGAGTGACAGCGTGTAACAGACTCCTCAGGAATATAGCAATGAATATTTTCGTAATAGCTTTATCTGGAGTGATGCTTGGGTGGTTCCTCAACAAGGTTGTACCAACCAAGTTCGCTCGTCCGGTGACCGTCTGTCTGGGGTGTTTGCTTGCTGTAGCGCTATTGGTTGTGGCCATTCCGCAAAGCGCGATGTGGCGGGCTCACAATGTCCCTGCGCTGGCTACTGAGAGCGAAAGAACCACCGCAAGCGCCGTCGACCAAATTAACGAACTGACGGCGAAAGCTAAAGAAGCTTGGCAACACTGAGAGGAAAAGCATGGGATTGATATTTGCGGTCATTGTTCTCACTGTCGTTGTCGGAGGTATCTCAATCTGGCAATGGTGGGTTAGGTTCTCTATGCAAATGGAGGAATCGCGCTTACGGCAAGAGGAGTTGCAGCGGGAGCAGAACCGAAAAAATATCAATGCACCACGTCTACTTGTTCAGGTCGCTGCAAGCACAATTACCGGTTGGGGTCCGACACACCAGGTGAGCGTGCCGCCTGGTGAATACGTTGCTTTTCCCACTGAGTTTCAGCACAAGTTAAAAGTCGGGCCTGAAAAAAGCATTTGTTTTATGAATGTGCCCCAGCGGACGTCGAGCGGGCAGCCTATAGAACGTGATGTACACGTGAGAATCGCCGACTACTCATTTCTTTGCGGTTTCCCAAGGATTTCTGAATCAGAAAACATACGGGTGATCTCAGCAAATTGATCCCCGCTGATCAAAATCGAGTATGTCGCGCTGGCGAGGCCAGCCGCCACACCAAAGCGATCAGCGTTTTGGTGTGGTGAATGTGCAGGCTGATGCACAATCAAACGGTGGAGAATCGTTTGGTGGCAACTGAGAAGCTCGTACAAATGCTTGTCGGGGAACGTAGCCTTGAAACCGCATTTTGCGTAGGCGCTTAACGATGCTGTACCGGAGGAAAACAGTGCCGGTCACCACGTAACTAAACAGGATAAAACATTATGATCATCTTCAAAATTGAACCCATCACATTCAAGACAGTTTCTGGCCTGGAGGCCAAAGTGACGGGCCTGGCGCCGGGAAAAAAGGAGTGCCAACTAATAGGTGTCGTTATAGTGAATGATGAGCCGCGCGCCATAAAATGGCACCTGAACGGCACTGAAATTGATGAGCAAAACGAAGGCCTTAATCTTGTTGATGACAATGACGTTAGCTTTCGCGAGTTGGCGTACTTCTCCCAGCAGTTGTGTCCTGGCTAATCGAGCCAAATCATGCAATCCTTTCCCGACAACCTCCGACCGTCCCTTGCGCTTCTGGTGGAGCGGTCGACTGCAGAGTACAAGTCGGTCACCGCGGCAGACCAGTGGCCACTATGCGCGACCCAGAGTGAGTTAAACGATGCCAAGGTTGTCCAATTAGCGTTGGGAACTCTTGGATATGACACAAATATTCAGACTGCCTTTGCGGTCTGGGAATCCTATTCACTAGATCTCAGTGCTGGGTGGATGGATGGTCCCGATAGCATCGAGGAAGCGATTGCGGCTCTCGAAAACCTGTGTCAAAACATTGCCGACGGTCAGGACTATGCAGGCTTCTCCAACCGTGGAGAATAGGTAAGCAGACCCAATGCCAAACATTCCGAAAATCCCCCAAGTGTTGATGTTGCGCGACCGTGAGCTGGGAGAGGATGCCACGCAAAAGTGGGCAATTGCCGAAGCCAAATATGTCATTAACATGATCAGTGAAGGTGGTTCAAGTTACGACGACGATCCTGATGGTGGCAAAGCAGCGCTCAAGGCCTGTAAGCTATATCTGAAACGATGCGGGTCATAGAAAACATCAACTGTCTGATGGGTTAGAGTCTTTCTCTGTCCCCAAACGGCCAAAGCAGCCGATTCCATTTTTTGAGGGGTTAATTATGGCAACGTTAGAACGAGCAATTGCGATTTCAGCAACGGCTCATGCAGGACAGCTAGACAAGGCAGGACAGCCTTATATCTTGCATCCGCTACGGGTTATGTTGCGTGTCAAAACGGAGCATGAGCGAATGGCAGCAGTGCTTCACGACGTAATCGAGGACACAGATGTATCGCTGCAGCAGCTCATTGATGAAGGATTTCCGTCAGATGTTGTCATGGCCGTGGATGCACTAACCAAGCGACCCGGCGAATCACGCGTGCAGGCCGCGCAAAGAGCATCTACCAACTCAATTGCACGCGAAGTGAAACTGGCAGATAACGCGGAGAACATGGACCTAACTCGTATTCAGAACCCGTCTCCCCGTGATTTCGCTCGAGTTGAAGAATATAAGATTGTGCGCGAAATTTTGCTGAATCGCGGAACCGTAAGCTGAAAGAATCATTCGGATCTAACCGGCCAAAACTGCGTATCACCAGGTTGAACGACAACTTTCCGGAACCTGCTTTGACCGCTTACATGTTGCCCCAGTTTCCTCAATACTCCAGCCTGGTCATTCAGTAAATCCCAAGCCAGTTCTTCAGCGTCCATCTCAATGGTTTCGCCGCGGCCGCGCGCTGCTCGGCATGTAACTCTTTGTTTGCCCGGCTTAGAAATGACACTTCCCTGCTGGCCTTTTCCTCCCTGTGTACCAGGTCGCCCAGGTAGTCGAATAGATGCAATTCCTTGATGTTTGCCGGAATCGCTGGAAGTGGTATCAACTGCCCGACAGCCATTGGACGAGACTTTCCCGCTTTGCGATCTGTATCGGCAAATTCAAATTGGATGCCAAATTGCTCGTAGAACCGGTTGCGGCGGTCTTTATTGGAGGCGTAGGCCTGCCCCTCGAGGAGGTTAATCGTTCTCACACCGGCGTTAGGATTACCCTGCCTCTGCGCCCACATGACGATTTCGTTAAATAGGTAGGAGCCAACCCGATGCCCTTTCAATCCGGGGAGATCCAGACATATCGCGCCGTTACTTCCAATACTGGAAGATGTCAGTGATGTAAGTTGATCCAAGGACGAATAATGCGCGAGAAACGATCCTCTATCCTGGCAATCTATTCCATGTCGCGAATTCCCACAGGCGATGAGGCGATAATGTATTTCGATCGATGAATCATAGATTGCACCTTCGTGTGGCCTTGAGATTTCGGTTCGTTCGACCAGGACACGGCCGACAGGCTCTTTCTCCAGGTGACGGGGATCTCGAACCTCTAGGACAAGCATCCGTGGTTTATAGAGCTGGCCATTGATAAAGCGGTCGTCGTATGCTGGTCTCATGCTTTTAGTGAAATTTTGAGTTTGTGGATTCGTCAGAGAAAGATTCTGACGTCGCCTCTTTATGCGGGCTTGATCACTCGCGATAAGTATGGCGCGATCTCGTCACGAACCAATGTCTTATTCGTAGCAATAGCAGTGGCCAATTCGTCCAGAACCGATTTATTGGCACTCAGACGCCGGCCGAGCTCCGCCACGTTCGCCGCCTTCAGATCGTTCAGGACGGCCCGATTGTGAGCCGTTTGAGCGTCGCCTACCGGATTAGCATAGAACACCTCGCCGAATCCGGCCGACAAGAACAACGTTGCGTCATTCAGCCAGTTCCTGTTGTCAGACTCGGAGCCATCTGCTCGTTCGCCAAAAGTCACAAATTCGGCTTCAGATCCGGCCAGGCGCATCAACATAGACCACTGCAGGAATCCTTCAGTGCAGCATCCCGGCCATTCCGGCCAGATTTCAAACGAATGGTTGACCCGACCACGGTAAGCATCAGTTCTGCTAATTTCGGATAATACTGTGACCGTCAATTCTGCCGGCAACTCGGGCAGGTCAGCGAACAGCATCAAATGACCGGCTTCATGGACCGCTGTTCGGCGAACGTCCTTCGCCG
>Ga0206979_1077_pt1 | contig 17277 bp, 18 predicted proteins | sample Alteio_BWMinCont_19_FD_153463 | JGI IMG/M metagenome (GOLD analysis project Ga0206979, IMG submission 153463) | Enriched cells from forest soil in Barre Woods Harvard Forest LTER site, Petersham, Massachusetts, United States -... | ecosystem: Environmental > Terrestrial > Soil > Temperate forest >... | reverse complement strand
ATTACAGGACGAGTGCATCAGCCGCCGCCGGTGCATCAAACATTTGAGGCACATAATTTTGTAGTATGCTCTTTTGTACCAAGGCTTTTCGATTATCATCCATTATCAATACCTGCCCCGTATAACCATAGCAATATTGATAGTGATGAAGTACTATACTATGTGGATGGGGATTTCATGAGCCGCAAACACGTTGAACGCGGGCAGATCACCTTGCATCCTAAAGGAATACCGCATGGGCCACACCCGGGAACTGTAGAAAAGAGCATTGGTGCCAAAGAAACTAAGGAACTTGCTGTAATGGTAGATACTTTTCACCCACTGTCGATTACAGAACAGGCAATGGATATAGAACAAGCCGATTATTACAAATCATGGTATGAGGCCCCAGCCAAAACAGGACCGGATATAGAATAAGAAAATTTAAAACAGAATATAAGATGGAAACAGAGGTAATGACCCCAAAAAAAGAAGAAGCGGTAGACTTTCTCCCGCTATTAGGCACTGATTATCTGGAGTTCTATGTAGGGAACGCGAAACAGGCGGCTTATTTTTATAAAGCAGCATTTGGATTTCAATCATTTGCTTATTCCGGCCTCGAAACAGGTCAAAGGGATAAGGTATCGTATGTAGTGAAGCAGAATAAAATAACCCTGGTTTTTACGACGCCACTAAATTCAAAACATCCTTTAAATGATCATCTCAGGAAACATGGAGATGGGGTGAAGTCTTATGCAATGACGGTTGATGATGCCACCAGCGCATTTGAAGAAACTACCAAAAGAGGGGCCGAAGTGTATATGGAGCCTACCACATTTGAGGACAAAGATGGCAAGGTAGTTATAAGTGGTATAAAGGCTTATGGCGACACCGTAAATATTTTTGTGGAAAGGAAAGACTATAAAGGCGTCTTTTTGCCAGGGTTTCAAAAATGGGAATCCAGTTTTAATCCGCCAACTTTAGGCCTGAAACATGTTGATCATGCCGTAGGTAATGTGGAGCTTGGAAAAATGAATTATTGGGTAGAGCATTATGAAAAAGTAATGGGCTTCCATAACCTGATCACGTTTGATGACGAGGACATATCAACGGAATATTCAGCCTTGATGAGCAAAGTAGTTTCAAATGGGAATGGCTGGATAAAATTCCCGATAAATGAACCTGCGGAAGGCAAAAGGAAATCGCAGATAGAAGAATACCTCGATTTTTATGAAGGTCCTGGTGTACAGCATCTTGCATTGGCTACAGATGACATATTATATACAGTGAATGAACTGAGAAAAAGAGGTGTTGAGTTTTTATCAGTCCCTGATTCTTATTATGTAGACCTGTTAGATAGAGTAGGGCATATTGATGAGGAAATATCAGCCATTCGCGAACTGAACCTTTTGATTGACCGCGACCCTGATGGCTATATGCTTCAAATATTTACAAAACCATTAGAAGATCGCCCTACGCTCTTTTTTGAGATCATTCAACGCAAGGGCGCTACATCTTTTGGGAAAGGGAATTTCAAGGCCCTCTTTGAAGCTATAGAAAGAGAACAGGAACTTAGAGGAAACCTGTAAGCCATTAGTAATCATATATAAAAGCACCAAACCTTTGAGAAAGTATACATCCTACATTCTTTCAGGCTTGGTGCTTTTTCTTTTTTCATTTACGCCCACTTCTAAAATCGTACATGAATACAATATTACTGTTGCAGGAGTGAAAGTAGGGGAGCTTACAGCGACCATGGAAGTAGAAAATGATTTCACGACATACACTTTAAGCAGTGATGTGTCGGTATATATCCTTCACAGGTACCGGGTAAAAGATGATTTAAAGGCAGTTTATAAAGGGAAGTCGCTGCAGTATGCAACTGTTAAAACATCCGTAGGTAAAAACGATTATTTCTCGGCAATCATCTGGACTAAGGATCATTATGATATTAATATCAATGCCTATAAATACGAGAAGCATAGTATAGAAACGAAGCCTATCGAATATAGTGTTGCAAAAATATATTTCGAACAACCTGCCTCAAATGAACAGATTTTTAGCGAGGACTACGGCGTTTACTCAAATGCAAATTTTATTGAAGGAAATCTTTTGCAACTCGTTTTTTTAGGGAAGAGGGATAAATTCACATATGCAGACGGTAATATGTTGAAAGCCGATATGCAGAGCGCTATCCGGGATTTTATTATTACAAGGAAGTAGCCTTTGTAAGCCAATCTTGTTTCACACTATTTTTAAATACTTTTGTCAATAGTTAAAAACCTTAAAAAATTAATTATTGCCTGGCAGCCTGCATATCATTGTTCTCCTCATTGGAAGTTGGGCTGTGCTAAATGGGTTGCTTCATGATTTCTTTGTATTACGGTCTGATCATGGCAAGAAATATGATAGAGATTTGCTTCGACTGCTCATGGATGGGCATATTCTTATCACATGCGGTTTGATGCAAATGATCTCTTATATTGGTTTCAGACATGGAGATACCTGGGCTTATTATGTAGCTGGTATTGCCAGTATAAGTCTGTTGGGATATTGTGCTATGATTTATCCATTCCTTAAATCCATTGGCACAATAGTTTTAAATCTTGGCTTGATCGTTTTGCTGATTTATGTTTATTTAAGATAGTACAATGACAAACACACCCATGAAACCAATATTAAAAACCATCGCCTGGCTTACTGCTTTCAGCATTGCCATGGGATATCTCGAATCTGCAGTTGTGGTGTATCTTAGGATGTTGTTTTACCCGGAAGGATTTCATTTCCCTTTAAAAGTTTTAGATCATAGTACGGCTATTACCGAATTCTGGAGAGAGGCGGCCACTATTATCATGTTATATGGGGTTGCCTGGCTTGCCGGTAAAAACCGTCATCAACGTTTTGCATTTTTCCTTTACAATTTCGCTATATGGGACTTGTTTTACTATGTTTTCCTAAAGGTCATTCTAAACTGGCCTGAGTCGCTATTAACCTGGGATATCCTTTTCCTTATTCCGGTTCCGTGGGTAGGCCCGGTCCTTGTACCTTGTATTCTTTCAATAACCATGATTGTATTTTCAGGTATTATTTTGAATTTCAATATCAAAGACCCCAATACGCGAATGATCCCGTCTGAACAGTTACTAATTATTGCCGGATGTATTGTTGTAATTGCTTCTTGTGTTGAGGATTATATTTCCAACCTTCGCGAACGAAAGGAATTGGGGAACATATTCAATATTTTTAGCCCACAGAGTAAGGCGCAGCTTTTCACTGATTTTACCACTTATATGCCAAAATCCTTTGATTGGCTGGTCTTCGGGATTGGGGAAGGGCTCATCTTAATGGCAATAGTAATATATTTCGTCCGCCTAAAAAGCACTTTGGTGCCTAAGGGCTAATAGTGCTGGATTCCCAAAAAACCTATCAAATGTTAGGTTCAGGCCTGATTCAGCAGCGAATTAATTAGGCTCATCAACTTTCGTCATCAAAAATCCGCCGTTCATCATTTATTTCCGACCTTTCGTCATATAGATTTTCAGACTATTGTATGATGGTTTATTTTTGAACCATTAAAATTATTCAAAAGGAAATATAAAGTTCATTTAGAATAATTAAAGATTTTGGTTGGTTTAGGGTTTGAAGGCCTTTTTTCATTTCATTGGAAAAAGGCCTTTTTCGTTTCATTGCAGTCAACAATGATCCCCGTCCGAACGGCAAAAGGGCCAGGCGGGAGTCAACAGTCATCAGTAATGATAGTTTGATGAAATTACCGGTCTGTCTTTCGTCAGGTAACTCAATAACCCAACAAATCAATAACTTAATAACTTCCTATGGCGCATAAGCCGGCCACGTTTCCTGTAATGACAATAGTGAAGCTCTGATCGAATACAATGCAGCATTATCTTTTGCGCTTCGTTTCCATGCATTGATAACTTCAATTGCTTTTTTGTTATAATAAATAGGCTCGTAGATGGATAAAAACAGATCCAAAGCACCTACAGATATACCTGCAATGGAAATACCAAATACAAGGTTTTGATTTGATTTACCTATAGGTAAAACCTTGCTTACAATAGCACCAGCCCCACCAATGCCCATGCCTATGATGTCTGTTCTTTTACTGTTCGATATATTTCGCTGGACATCTTCTATGCTATAATTAAGTACTTGAGCAACAGAATCACCAAATTGTTGCGGGTCTTTCACAGGTGCAATTAATCGGGTATATTGATCCAAGTTGGCTTTATAATGTTTTGCATACCTGGCAGTTCTGCAACTTACAGTCAATACACAAATACAAACAACCAAAATTAACTTTTTCACTGGTTAAGGCTTTGAAAAGCAAATGTAAGGAACGCTTATGTGAATCGGGCTTTGCTTTGAGTTACACCTGCTGCAGATATTTCCCAAAGTTTCACAGGTTGCTCAAAATTTAACGAACCGGGTGTGGTTATATATTCCTTAACTAATTTAAAGCCTGCTTTTTCGACCGTTTTGTTTGGTGCGTTATTTAACGCATAGGGTTCGCAGTAAATTTTTAGTAATTGCAGGTTTTTAAAAAACCATGGCAGTCCCATTTTTATAAATTGAACGCCTAATCCTTTGTTTCTGTATTCATCATACCAGATATGCAAGTGCATATAAGCTTCCTGTCCGAAAACGATTTTGTTTACATTGGAATGTCCGATCGGTTTACCATCAACTTCCCAGATCAGGCAATAGGATTTTTTTATTGGATAATCCTGCTGTAGTTGCTCTTCGAGCATTTGTGTCCATAGGAGCCGGTCCGGGACTTTGGAAATATCAGCGCCCATATTAGCCAGGTACTTGCTGTCAGAATTTAACCAATAGTCAATGATCAAAGTAATATCACTCTGCTGTATTTCTCTGACATTTAAAGATCCAGATGACATTGCTTAACTGTTAACTTATTTGCTCTGCTCGCATCTGAGGAAACAATAGCACTTCTTGTATGGATTGTGCGCCCGTCATGATCATCACAAGCCTATCAATGCCTATACCGAGCCCCGCTGTAGGGGGCATGCCGTATTCAAGGGCTCTTAAGAAATCCTCATCCAGCATCATAGCTTCTTCATCACCACGCAAGCCCATTTCAAGTTGTGCTTCAAAACGCGCACGCTGGTCTATAGGATCGTTCAATTCTGAATAAGCGTTACATATCTCCTTGCCAATGCAAATGGCTTCAAAACGCTCTGTTAGTCCTTTCTTGGAGCGATGTTTTTTAGCTAAGGGTGACATTTCGATCGGATAGTCTGTAATAAATGTTGGTTGTATCAATTTTGGCTCACAATGCATGCCGAATATTTCATCTACCAGCCTGCTATAGCCCATGGTGCTATCTACATGAACGCCCAGTTTTTTAGCCGCTTCAGCGATCTCAGCCTCATCCATACCAACAATATTTACACCCGTAAAATGCTCAATCGCTTCAAACATGGTGTAGCGTTTCCACGGCCGCGCAAAATTTACTTTATGTTCGCCATAAACTAGTTCAGTGGTTCCATGCAGATCAATGGCTATTTTTTCCACCATTTCTTCTACAAGCTCCATCATCCAGATGTAGTCCTTGTATGCCACATACAATTCCATCATGGTAAATTCCGGGTTATGGAAGCGATCCATTCCCTCATTCCTGAAATCTTTGGCAAACTCAAACACGCCATCAAATCCACCGACAATCAATCTTTTAAGATATAATTCGTCTGCTATACGTAGGTACAACTTCATATCCAGCGTATTATGATGGGTTGTAAATGGTCTGGCTGCTGCGCCGCCGTACAGAGGTTGCAAAATCGGCGTCTCAACTTCAAGATAGCCTTTATCACCAAGGAAATTCCGCATGGAATTTATCAGTTTCGTCCGCTTGATGAAAATATCCTTTACATGGTTATTTACAATAAGATCCACATAGCGCTGGCGGTAGCGAAGTTCCGGATCCGCAAAAGCGTCGTAGGTGACGCCATCCTTTTCTTTGACTACAGGGAGTGGTCGCAGTGCTTTGGAAAGGAGTTTAAATTCTTTCACATGGATAGAAGTCTCTCCGGTCTGGGTGATAAATACGTAACCTTTGACACCAATAATATCTCCGAGGTCGAGCATCTTTTTGAAGACATCATTATAAAGGCTTTTATCCTCACCAGGGCATATCTCATCCCTGTTTAGATACAACTGGATCCGTCCACTGCTATCCATTAACGATGCAAAAGAAGCCTTACCCATAATCCGTTGGGTCATGAGCCTGCCGGCCATACTAACTTCTTCATAACCAGTATCCCCGGCTTTATAATTGGAAAGTATTTCCTGGGCGCTGTGGGTTATCGGCCAGGTTGGGGAAGGATAGGGGTCAATATTAATATCAGCAAGCTCGGTGAGTCTTTGTCTTCTCAGGATTTCCTGCTCTGAATAAATGTGTTCGGTGGTCATAATTCTTTATATAAAGGCGCAAAGATAGCAGTTAACAGTCAACAGTCAGCAGTCAACAGTAAAGATGGTTTAATTGAATAGGTTACGAGTAGGGGGCGAAAAGGCTAATGCTTAACATCCTCGATTTTAAAACTCTCCGCGATATCCTTGAATTTGTCCTTATAGGAATCGAAAGTGCTTTGCAAAGCTGAACTTGTGATAACGAAAGCTGTCTTGTTTTTGACAAAAACATAGGCCATCATTTCCAAAGTAACACCATTGTAATCAAAAGTATAAATGACAAATTTTGCTTTTTCGTTGTTGATCGTTTCGTCTCCTTCGCCTTCCTGGTGAAACTCTTTTACAGAAAATTTGATGCGGTTTACCCGGTCTTTGAAATAACTTTTCAGACTCTGGTCAATATTTGGGGTCGCTGAAATGGTAACATTCTCAAAGAAACTGTCATCAGAATTTTCTGCAGGGCTTACACCTACAAAACTTTTATTTCCTTTTTCGTCTGCCTTGTTTTCAGTCCAGTTCGAGGGGAGACTTATATTGTAATGGAATTTTTTATTAATATAGGTGGTGGTATCTTGTGCTTTGGCACTTAGAAAGCCAGCTAAAATAAACGGGATAAAAAGAAGTTGGTTTTTTTTCATCAGGGTGGGCTAATTTGTGCAAATATAGCCTGTAAATATGACTTGGAGAGGCCTTTTTAGTAAACTATTTCGCCTTCTTTCGTCTCTTTATTTCCCTTTCAAGTAAAGCCATTTCCTTCTTGGCCTGACCGGCAACAGAGCTGTTTTCATCTGCCCTGCGAATAAGGTACGGTGTCACAGTTTTCACCGGCCCGTAAGGTACATACTTAGCAACATTATATCCCAAATGTCCCAGAGTGAAAGAAATATGATCGCACATACCTAATAGTTGTGAAAACCAAACATGATGAAAGTTTTTTGGTTTACCTGACTGATCAAGTAATTCTGCTCCAAGCCTGCAGCTTTCCTCATTATGAGTGCCAATAAATAAGAAGATTTCATCAATAAAACTCATACAATACCTAACGGCATCGTTATAGGCTTTGTCTGTTTCTTCTTTAGTATTGTTGATAGGAGAGGGGTAGCCTTTTGAAACCGCCCTGGCACGTTCTTTTTCCATGTATGCGCCTCTTACCAATTTTGCCCCAAGCATATATCCTTTTTGCTTTGCCATTTCATGGCATTCTTTTATGTATTGGAGCCTGTCATGACGATACATCTGGAAAGTATTTATTACTGTAACACGCTCTTTATTATACTTTTCCATCATCTTGTTTGCCATGTCATCCATGGCTTTCTGAGTACTGAATTCCTCAGCATCTATCATGATCGGAATGTTTTCTGAATGTGCCGCTTCACAAAGCTGTTCAAACCTGCGCTCAAAATTATTGAAAGCCTCAGTTTCCCTGGTATTTAATTTTGCGCCACTACTTACTCTTTCCAGCAGATCATGTGCACCTATTGCAGTCGGCTTAAAAACAGTGAGTGGTATTTTTTTATGAGCTCCTGCAAAGTGGATATTTTCCAAAAGCGATAAAAAGGCATGCTCTATCTCTTTTTCCTCGGCTTTTCCTTCTTCTGAATAATCCAGGATGGCTTTAACATTATTCTTTTCGAGCGTTTCTACAAGTGGCAGACATTCTTCGAGGGTTTCTCCCCCCACAAAATGTTTATACAAAGTAGCTTTAATAATACCCTTTACCGGGAGTCCCACATTAACTGCAAATTTGAGTAGTGGCTTCCCAATGCCGCCCAATAGTTTGTGGTTAAGCATCTTAAACAGAAACTGGGTTTCCTTAAGCTCCTGTGTTGACCTGTTTTTGAACGCTTCTTCTGTATTATCAAAGTTTATCATTAGCATCTAATTTGGTGCAAAGGTATGGAACAGTAGTGTTTAAAAATATGACTTTTGCCAGCCACACGCACTTTGGGAAATTTATTAAGCAAGCAATGACTGCTTAAAATATTCACCGGCTTTTATAAGCCTGCTGCCGTACCAGGAAAACATTTCACCATTAACCAACCTGATTTCAGAATCAGGCAATAATTTTTTCAACTCCAGGACATGTTTTTGTTTGAATGGATATGGCTCCGAAGATAGCAGTACCATTTCCGGATTAATTTTTTTGATATCGTTTTCAGAAACTTCAGGGTATCGTGTGGATGAGCCCATAACATTAATAAAACCAGCCCTTTTCATCATATCGTGAATAAAAGTATCCGCCCCTACACTCATGTAAGGATGCTTCCAGATCAGGTAGAGTGCGTTTAATGTTCTTTCGGGCTTTAAGCTTTCAAAAACTGCATTAATGTCTTTAATTATTTCATTGGCTTTTAATGATTTGCCGGTTATATCACCAATGCTTTTTATCATGGCTGTTGCATCATCAAGCACCTTGATATCACTTATCCAAACCGGGAATCGTTCTGCAAGCCATTCAATTTGATCCTGAGCGTTTTCTTCTTTATTGGCAATAATAAGATCGGGGTGTAAAGCTGCAATTTTTTCCAGCTTCAGACTTTTTGTTCCCCCCATCTTGTGTTTTTCCATGGCGCCATCCGGATGAATGCAGAACCATGTAACGCCAACAATTGAATCTCCTATGCCAAGATCAAATAATAATTCCGTCTGGGAAGGAACTACAGAAACAATCCTTTTTAATGGAGATTTGATAACAACTTCTCTTCCAAGTTGATCGGTTAATTTAGAGTATTGAATTTCAGCTGTCACTTCTGTTTTTGATTGGCGTTAGGAACCAATCCAGGTCAAATTTATGGCCTCCTGATCATTTTTCAGCGACTTTCTAAGATGCTAACGCTTTAATAATATCATGCTTCGTAATGATTTGTACAACTCCTGCCGGGGTATTCACAAGTACAGCCGGGTTTTCCCGATTGATCATTTTAGCAATCTGGTTGTAATTGGTATATGCATCCACTATTGGAAATGGTTTTTCCATAAGTTTTTCAACTGTAAAGTTTTTGCTTTCAGGGTTTTCAAGTAACTTAGAATATACAGCAATTTCGGTTAATGAACCAACTATTTTATTCTGATCAGTAACCACAATTTGATCAATATCCCTTTCGCGCATCAGGTTTATGGCATCATAAACCGTTGCATCTTTATCAATCGAAATCAAACCAGCATCTTTTCTATTTAAAATGTCCAGTGCGGTCACAGGTTTTGAATCGAGGAAGCCTCGCTCGCGCATCCATTCATCGTTGAAAGCTTTGCCAGTGTATCTTGACGCATGGTCTGCAAACAATATCACCACCATATCGCCTTCTTTAAGTTCATCTTTCATCTGCAGCAATCCCGCAAGTGCAGAACCACTCGAGTTTCCTGCGAGAATTCCCTCTTCTTTTGAGATTCTGCGGGTCATCAAAAAAGCATCTTTATCAGTTACCTTTTCAAAATGATCAATCAATGAAAAATCAACATTTGCCGGAAGTATATCCTCGCCTATCCCTTCAGTGATATATGGATATATTTCTTTTGTATCAAATTCACCTGTTTCGTGGTATTTTTTAAAAACGGAACCATAAGTATCAATACCCCATATTTTAATATTTGGATTTTTCTCTTTCAGGTATTTTGCGGTACCTGATATGGTACCACCTGTCCCTACTCCGGCTACAAAATGTGTGATCTTGCCTTCTGTCTGTTCCCATATTTCGGGACCTGTGCTTTCGTAATGTGCTGCTCGGTTCGAAAGATTATCATACTGATTGGGATAGAATGAATTAGGTATTTCTGATCCCAGTCTTTTTGATACAGAATAATATGATCTGGGATCGTCGGGTTCTACGTTTGTCGGACATACAATAACTTCAGCACCAACAGCTCTGAGCATATCCATTTTCTCACGTGATTGCTTGTCCGTAGTCACAAAAATGCACCTATATCCTTTAATAATAGCCGGCAATGCAAGTCCCATCCCGGTATTGCCTGATGTTCCTTCCACAATGGTCCCTCCGGGTTTTAGTCGTCCGCTGCGTTCTGCATCCTCTATCATTTTAATCCCGATACGATCTTTGACAGAGTTACCCGGATTGAATTCCTCCAGTTTTGCAACTACCAGGCATGGTAATTCCTGGGTTATTCGGTTCAATTTCACCAGCGGCGTATTGCCGATGGTTTCGAGGATGTTTTTATAATACATGAATGTATAATTAACCAGCCCCAAAGATAAAGCAAAAGCCTTGTTGCGCCCTACTGCAGCTCAATAAAAATTATAGCACATTCGCAACGATATGCAGCGTCATGTTTGCCTGTACATTAACATCATTTACAGTGCTTTGTTGTGTAGTGGTTTCTACACCCAAAGTAAAGCTATCTGCCTTAGCGTAGGCTGAAAGATCCACATTGTTATCAGGGATGAGGGTTATGGTAGTACCCGCTGTTGTCGGGTTATTATCAATATATGCCACCTCTACCTGGGGTAGATTAGTAGCCTGTATAAATATATGTATCGACTTTACAAATCCAAATGTTTGTCCCGAGGGACTTGTGATGGTAAGTGTCAGATCGGTCAGGTTGCAACTCTTAATATGGTTTTTGTCTGTATTATTTATAGAATACTGGTTCTCCCATGAGGTTGTGTTAAATGGAGGCGTAAAGACAGGGCTCAGTATGCTAATAGCTGTCGGATTAGCCGGAATAGTAAAATTTTCCGAATCACTTACATTAAAAGCAACGGTTGGGCCGCCTTTTTTGCAACCAATAAGGCTTATGGAAAGGCATAAAATAAATAATATGATGGGGTTTCTTTTCATGTTTGCATTTAACTTCAGTAGGTTTAACAATGTGAAGCACTTTTAGTTCAATGCTATTTACTTGAAGTGTTTTTTTTGCAAAAATAGAAAAGTAAAATCAACTCTTTATCCATTCTTCCAGATATGCAAAACGTGGCGTGAGTTTTCCCTCTTTAGTAATAATAGCCCGCTGAATTACAGGGTCATCAGGATAATGCATAATACTGGGGATCACTGATTCAGAAAGTGTTTTCCCGAAATCCCTAGCGGCATCCCGTGGCAGCTCATTTGGCAGGTTGGGGATAGCCATTACGTCAATTGTATCTGTTTTATAAGGCTGTCCGATTTTTCTATCCTCAAGGCAATAACCGTAAACAGGATCTTTGCTACTGGTATGCATCATCGTAGTGGGAATCGGACCCGGAATGTCGCATGAAACGTCAGCTATGATCTTGCAAGTAAAGTCTTTAGATAGTATATCATGATCATCAAATAATTCCTGGGCATGAATGTCCCAGTATGAGCAATGTATAAGTGCATCAGCCTTTGATAAATATGGTTTAAAGACGCTTTCATAATCATTGGCATTATGATAAAAATCCTTCTCATCAAATGGCTTCCCGTCTTTTCGCTGGTAGAGATCCCTTGAATGAAGCTGAGCAAATACAGGTTTATTGAAACTACTATTTAAAAATTCCTCTATGCTTACTTCTTCAATTTTTGACCGGTGCATTATTTCCACAGCACCACTTGCCGCCCTTCCACCACCAGTAATAATAAATTTTGCAGAAGGGATTTGAATATAGTCATATTGGTCGATAAGTTCCTGCAGATTAATACAATCGCAAGCTGGTTTTAAATGATAAGCACCTGTCTTTTTCCCAAGCATGAGCAAAGCATAATGCGCCCCGACAATGCCCGCCCACCATCCAAAACCAATAAGCCTATTCCCGTTTTCATCCGTGATCAGTTCATAATCAATTAGAGTGATCCCTTTTTCAATCACTGCATTAAGCAGAACCTTGTTATGAGGTTGCTTTTTAATAGTGTGTGAGAAGAATATATAAGTTTTGCCGGGGATCAGTTTATTTATGGGCACTTCTTTTACGCCCATCAGTAGGTCACAATCTGATACCGTTTCCTGAACTCCAATGCCAAAATTTCTGTAATCTTCATCTTTAAAGCACCTCACCTGGCTGCTTTCAATCCGAATATCAAGGTTTGGATATTTCAAAGAAAGTTCATGGCATTGCCTCGGAGTAAGTGGAACCCTGTTATCGGGCGGTGTTTTTTCTTCTCTGAGGAGGCCGATGGTGAATTTGGACATTTGTGATTTTTAATTTGAAATTTGAAATTGGACTGGCAAGTTGTGACCATTTACTACTATAAACTATTTTTTGCCTGATAATGTTACAGTATCCGTAAATTTGAAGGCTGGACGATAGAGTCCGGTGAATATCTAACCATCTTGTAAATAGTAATTGGTCAGTGGTAAATGGTTACTGATGACTGCTAACTGATGACTGAAAAAATCTGGGGCTGACATGGATTTGACGGGATGGGGTTGGGTATGTAAGCATGCCGGGTTTTGTAGAAGTACCCGTTAATGAAATCTTCAGATGTCTTAAATGACAACTATTCTTACGCAATGGCTGCTTAATTCTAGGAATTAACATAGTCATCGTCCCTGAGCATTTTCGCCTAACAGGTGCTCGACTGGGGCGTCGCACGTAAAGGCTAGGGAAACAGTGGCTTTGGCTGAATCCCGAAACTCAAATCCGAAGCTCAGGTTGTGTAACAGGTAAGCTTTTCACCTTGCACCGCCGAAACTCAAGAAAAGCTAAGCATGTAGAAGGCATATTGCACGCCATATCCGGACCAGGGTTCGATCCCCTGCAGCTCCACACCTTTCATGGTAAATCGGCTTCTAATACCAATTAGAGGCTGATTTCGATTTAGGGGGATAAGAAATATCGAAGTGGGGGATAATGGCTATTGGAATTAGTGTTTAGTATTTACACTAATCGTTGAGAGCATTCAGAGTAGCATCATCCATTTTTCCAGTTGGTTTTGCTCCGCATGCATTTTGCATAATTCTAATTGCAGGAACAACTCCCATATTAACTGCTGTCCCGAACAGTTGGTTGGCAATTTCTTGACTTTTAATTCGATCTCCTTTAATTCTATTCCAGTAGTTTTTTCTATAGAAGACAGGTATTAATTTCTGTAAATTCTTATTGGCTTCTAAATTACCTGGGAAATTTGGATTGGTTTTAAACGAGTCAATTATGACCCATCCTTCCCATTTGGGATTTTTCTTTCTGGCAATGCCTTTATAGGTTTCACCTCCTACATCTGCTGGATCATTTACATATTTGCCTTCAACTTCTAATGTGAGTTTTAAGGCGATTTCAAATTTGGCATATTCAGGCTTTTGCTGGTTTTGTTCAACAACTGTATGTTTATAATTGTAAACAGTTGAAGGTGAATTAATACCGGCAAATAATCCGCCAAAATAGAGCAGTATTGCTAGTGTTAATATCCTTGTTTTCAATGCCTTAATATTTACTTGTGTAATCTTAATCCTCAGCCCGGCAACCCTTCATCACCACTCCAACCAACAGGAGCAGGAAAATATCCTAGATCAAGTTCTTTCGGTAATTACAGGTTTAATCCTTGCTTGGTAGTGCGCTTAGTTTCCTATGGATGAACTTTCGGGGGATTTTTTAATTTGTATCCAATTGGATATCGTTCATCTCGTCTAAAAAAGCGCCATTTTTTGGATATATAATCACCTCTTGAACTATAAACCATTAGATATATGACAACAATCGTAGCTAAAAGCGCCAATGGGATAAATACGTCAATTGAATCATGACCTTGACAAGTATCTACAGCACAAAAATACCCCGTTAGATTGTCAAGTAGTATGGCAATCCATATTAATAGTACTGTTATACTTAACGATTTGTTTATACTTGATGGTGAGTAAAATGCGTTCTTATTATACCGAATTGTTTTAAACAGTGGGCCAGTTACATAGTTTTCCAATGCATCTACATGTGCTTCCCAATTCTCTTGCCATCTTTTACTACCAATAACTACAAATATCCATCCTGTCGAAAATATCAAACCCATACATATTAGGAATATCTCAAGATGTTCTTTTCTTATATCCTCAATTTTGTCGTTTGATAGAACTGTAAAGTACGCAACAAAAGCGGCTGCAATAAATCCCCAGTTGTAGGTTGATCTTAACCAGGACTTGTCGATTTCATAATTTCTATTCTCAGATGCTTTTGCATATGCTTTTTCAAGTATTTCAGGCCGTTCTATGCTAACTTCATTATTTTCTAATTTTAACCCATATTGCTTTAAATAATGCTCATCTGTAAGTTCGATATAACTCTTTTCATTAATGGCATCCTGTGCTCTTGGATTGAATAATACTCTGCTCTTAATCATTTGGTATACTACCTTGGTTCGCTTGTATATTTTGTTAAAGCCAATCTTCATTATTATTACTTATTTATCTTCCCATTCCCCTACAATCCTAAACAGTTCCTACATTCACTGTACATACTCTTTTAAAAAAGCCTATTCCTTAACACCGACTTGTTTGTGGAAGTTTAATATTACAGATATTAGATATCCGGTAAGGAATAATCCGACAAGATTCTCAGCCATTACTAAAAATCTTGCATAATTTGTATTTGGCAAAATATCGCCAAACCCAGTTGTTGCAAGTGTAGTGAAACTAAAATAAATTGTATCAATGATTCTATTATCGTTAGCTACGTATTTTAAACAATTGAAATCCAATAGATACATAAGGGAGAAGGACAATCCGCAGGTTATGTATGATATGAAAAACAACAAGAGCAGTGTCGCAAAATTAAAACGGATATATTTTGAATATATACTCGAAATGAGATGTGTAAGTTGTCCAATAACTGCCATTATTGCTGAAAAGCCTACTAAAACATTAATCATATTAAGTAGTGCTTGGCTATGTGGCTTCTCTTTATAGATATACAATATCGCAATTGTAACAAACGAATATATAATCGCACATATTGGCGCAAAATAGCCAATGAAGATTCTATAATTTTTATCTTCTACTATTTGTTTTTCTCCTTTTAGCGAGCCAATAAGGTACAGTGGTAGATCGGAAATGATTATTAATGGGAAAGTCAATACTGTAATTATCCAAGCCATATTCCCATATCCAATGTAGTAGAAGCAGAGGAATCCCCCAATTATTATACTCAAAACTATTATTAAGGTTATCTTTTTTGACATCAGTATCTTACTGTATATTTAAACTTTCTCCATTTACTCTACGATCCTAACAGTTTCTACACTAACAGTGTATGAATGCCGCTTTATTTCTTCTACATCGTAATAGTATAAACTTTATCAGTTGGATTGGTATAGCTATTCCAAAGCCCCAAATATAAAGGATTTTAGGGTAGCAAGCATGTTAGGGTTTTTTGCAATTATTTCAGACAATATTCATATCCAGCATTGGTAATACATCCTTTTTGACAGTCAACATATATTGTAATCGTGCCATCAGGATTCGTTAACGATTCTCCCTTTACAACAGCCAAATTCAGAGATATTTTTCTAATTGAAAGGTTATAGTAGGCTTGATTTCCATTGATCCATACAAAATTATCAATTGATACCCTTGCCGTATTATCGCCAGAATGGAAAGTTTTACCCTCCAGATACAAACTTACTGATTCATCATCAGTGAAACTCAACGCGTCATTTTGTGATCTATTTGCATAGGTGTTGTTTTGATTAATAGGTTCTGGATTATCTTTTGGAGTATTAGAAACAATACTGGACTTTACAGCACCATGCGCGCTAAGCAAACTTTTTACATTGTCGAAGAATGCAACATCCAACACAGTTTCGTTACTATTATCAGTTGCATTTATGTTTACCCCTTTATTTATTAGCAAATTGATAACATCTAAATTACCGTTAAATGTGGCATCAAATAAAGGGGTTTTACCTAAGTTATTCCTTGCATTGACATTCGCTCCTTTCTCTATTAGTAATTTGACCATATTCAAATCTCCTCGCATGCAGGCATGATGTAAGGGTGTTGTACCATCATTATCTGCTAAATTCACATTAGCCCCTTTGTCACATAGTAGCATTTCAATGTCAGTATTTTCAGCACAAATGGCGTTACTTAGCATTGACATTCCACCGGCAGTTGCTATACTATTTATATTCGCTCCTTTCTCAATTAGAAGCCTTGCAACTTCTGTTTTTCCGCGTGTTGTAATCGTTTCTGTCAAAGCATTTGTACTATTGTTATGTACATCAAAGCCTCTATATATTAGTAGTTTGACTATGTCCATACATCCATGTATCCCATATGTGGTGGCGTAGTCTAACATCGTTTGGCCATTCTTGTCTTTCATATTTACATCTGTTCCATTTTCATTTGGCAAGGGTGGCAACTGATCTAATCCAACACTTTTTCTCCATAAGTTAATGCTATCCCACTGCTTTAATGCATTTTCCTTCACTTTGTTATCTATCTCAACCTCTTTTTTTTCATTCTTTATTACTGCTGTATTAGTCTCGTTCTGGTTTCCTGTTTTATTATTCATACACGTTGCGAAACCCCAAATTCCAAGGGTAACAATTAATCCCAGCCTAACTATCAAATATGTTCCTTTGCTCATAACTTTGCTTTTTGCAGGTTATTATAGAATATTTACTCCTCCAAAGTTAATTATTTTACCGCATTACTGCGGTAAGGCTATTTTTTATTACAGTGATTTTTGTTGGGTGAAGAACCCTGATGGAATAGTTGAATTTGGACTGCGTTTGCGTAACCTAAGAGAAGCAAAAAAAATGAGCCAACAGGCTCTTGCAGTGGACTCTGACATAGCATTGTCAACCGTTCAGCGTATTGAACAAGCCCAGATTGCGACTAATATCGATATTGTTCTTTCCCTTGCAAAGGCGTTAGACGTTTCGCCGGAAGAACTTTTTAAAAAAGGACGCTAAGGTATAAGTCAAACCTATCAATACAGGCTATAGTCCTAAG
>Ga0206979_1076_pt1 | contig 17281 bp, 18 predicted proteins | sample Alteio_BWMinCont_19_FD_153463 | JGI IMG/M metagenome (GOLD analysis project Ga0206979, IMG submission 153463) | Enriched cells from forest soil in Barre Woods Harvard Forest LTER site, Petersham, Massachusetts, United States -... | ecosystem: Environmental > Terrestrial > Soil > Temperate forest >... | reverse complement strand
ATGCCTTGCCTCAAGGCATATCCTTTCCCTTTATTTTCAGAATAAGATATCCATTGAATCGATGGAATTTGAGATTTTAAATATTCTATGCTTGCTGCATCGACACCAAAAGTTGAGCCATCATTAACGATCGTAAGCCTGATGTCAGTTTCAGCCAATTGCTTTTTGAGAGCATTAAATTTTTCAACGACAATATGTTCCCAACCCTGATCAGGGTTATAGCATGGGACTATCAGATGGAGAATTGGCTTTGAATTCATTACCGGTAGCGGCAAAGATAATCAGCTTTCCTTTATCTTTTTTTCAATTCCCGAAGTGGAAAAGCCCTTGAGATAAGGCAATAATACAACACTTCCACCAGATGCCATTACAGTTTCAGCTCCCGCTATCTGATCGATGCTATAATCAGCTCCTTTCACAAGAATGTCAGGTTTTAATGCCGCAATCAATTCGGCAGGGGTGTCTTCGTCAAATAAAACAATCGCTGATGTGAACTCTAGTGCAGCAAGAATAAATGTTCTGGAATCCTGGTTTTGAATCGGGCGATGAGGCCCTTTAAGTTTTTGAACCGATTTGTCTGTATTTACGCCAATAATCAATTTGTTCCCAAGGCTTGCTGCTTTGGCCAGGTAGTCTATATGTCCGGGATGGATAATATCGAAACAACCATTCGTAAAAATGATCTTATCTCCTGTAGCTTTCCACTCTTTTATCTGAGAAACAAGACTTTCTTTAAGAAACAGCTTCTGCCGTATTTGATTCAGTGGTGTCATCGGCTTTAAGTTTTTTAAAGGCCACGCTGAAATAAATAAACGAAAGCGCCCCTATTAAAATAATGACCAATTCCTGGAACGTATGTGCCACAAGCGCGAAGGTGCGACTGTCTTCCTGGCTTAAACCGTAAAGCATAAGGGTTTGTGTGACAATCACATGATACGCGCCCACTCCGCCTGGTACCGGAGCCACAAAGCCGAAACTGCCCATACAGAGTACCACCAATGCGATAGTTGCCCCAAGGCCTGCCGTAGCCGGCAAAGCAAAAAAGCAGATATAAACCATAAGGTAATACATAACCCATATCAGTGCAGATTCCAATAAAAATACCCAGAGGTTCTCAAGCTTGCCGATGGTCATAAAACCAGTTTTGAAGCCTTCTACCATGCCCAGGATCTTTTTAACCAGGACATGTTCTTTGAATTTGCGGTACAATAAGAAAACTGCCCCAACGAGAAATAATACTACTGCTATCACAAAAATAAGGGTTGCAGTGGTGAAAAGTTTTCCCTCATGACCCGGAGAATTGATGGTTCTGTTATAAAAATCTACAAAGAAGCCGCTAATTTTATTAAATTGTAATATCAGGGTCAGGATCAGAATAAGTAGGAGGGAAACGACGTCTACAAGCCTTTCCACAATCACAGTTCCGATCAGTTTGTCTACGCTTATTTTATTAGTACGGTGAAGTACCAGGCAACGGCTCACTTCTCCCAATCTTGGAACGGCGATATTTGCGAAATACCCAACCATCACAGCAATAAAAGCATTGAAGTTAGAAACTTTGTACCCTAATGGCCTTATTAGCAAGGCCCATCTGGCGCCTCTTAGCCAATGAGATAAAACGGCCACAACAAAGGCGATAGCCAGATACAGATACTTTATCTTGGATATCTGGTTTGCTACATCACTAAAGTTTTCGTTGCGATATACCAACCAGAAAAGAAAAACCCCTAAAGCCAGGAATGCAAGGTTTTTTGCAATGTTCAGAAGTTTTTTCAAATGATTTGTTGGTTTATTTGATCTCTACTATTCTGGTTTCAGCTTTAAAGCCGGTTGATTTCTTTCGGGAAAACAAGTGTAGGCTTAAAATTTTTGGCTTCTTCAAAATCCATATGTGCATAGGAAATGATGATCACAACATCCCCGACTGCAGCTTTTCTGGCAGCAGGGCCATTAAGACATACTGAACCTGTGCCCCTCGGTCCTTTAATAATATAGGTTTCGAGGCGTTCACCGTTATTTACATTCAGGATGTGCACCTTTTCGCCTTCAATCATATTGGCGGCATCCATCAGGTCTTCATCAATGGCAATACTACCAACATAGTTAAGGTCGGCCTGTGTAAGGATCGCGCGATGAATCTTTGATTTTAAAACTTCTATCAACATATCTTTTTAGCTTCGGGAATCGTTTGCCCTGAATTATACCAGTAAATTGTCTATCAGTCTTATATCCCGTACCCAGACCGCGGTAAGCACTGCCAGTTTTTCGTTATCTTTTCTGAAATCAACATGCTCCAATGTATTGGAGCCGCAAATATCGAAATAATCTACCTTAAATTCCCCTTTTTCAGTCAAATCAAACATTGCCTGTTTGATTATCGTTTCAAAATTAAGCCTGCCGGCATTAATTTCGTGTTCCGCCCAGGTTAAGGTTTTATAAATCAAAGATGCTTTTTCACGTTCTTCGGCTGAAAGCCGTTGGTTTCGGGAACTCATCGCCAGACCATTATTTTCTCTAACGGTAGGGCATTTTACAATTTCTATAGGTAACTTATAGAATTCAACCATTTTATGAACGATGAGAAATTGCTGATAATCTTTTTGGCCAAAAAATGCATTGTCAGGCCTCACAATATCCAGTAGTCTTTTTACAACAGAGGCCATGCCGGCGAAATGGCCTGGCCGATGTGCACCTTCCAATACGTCTCCCAAACTGCCCGGGTCAAATGTTATCTGTTTAAATTCATCGTAGGGGTAAATCTCCTCAACATTTGGTAAAAAAAGACAGTCGCAACCCGTTTCTTCGAGAATTTTTTTGTCCTTTTCGGTGTTTTTTGGGTACAGTTGGTAGTCTTTTGGATCATTGAACTGGGTCGGATTTACAAAAATGCTGCAAACAGTAATACCACATTTCTCTTTACTCTCCTTTAACAATGACATATGGCCGTCATGCAGCGCCCCCATTGTGGGTACAAAGCCAATTGAAGCACCTGACCCCCTTTTGGAGTCCAGGTATTCATTCAAGTCTGATATAGATAAGTATGTTTCCAGAATAAAGCGCGAAAAAGCGCGCAAAACTAAGGTTATTTTTTTATACTCATGTTTTTTGCGTAATTTTGCGGATTATATACAATAACGCCAGTCGGGGATTAAACAATTAATATGCAAAAACAGAAAATTTTATTCATCACTCATGAATTAACTCCGTACCTGCAAAATACCGAAATGGCAGATATCGCCAGGGATTTGCCACAGCAGATGCAGGAAAATGGAATGGAAGTGCGGATTTTCATGCCAAGATTCGGTATGATCAAAGAAAGGAAGCACCGTCTTCATGAAGTGATCAGACTTTCAGGTATCAATATTCCGGTTGGGAATGAGGATAATCCATTGATAATTAAGGTCGCATCTTTGCCTTCGGCCAAAATGCAGATATATTTTCTTGATAATGAGGATTTTTTCAATAAGAGGGATTATTTCCGTGACGAAAAGAAAAAATTCTATGCCGATAACGATGAAAGAGTGATCTTTTTCAACAAAGGAGTGATCGAAATTATCCTGAAATTAGGATGGATCCCGGATATTATTCATTGCCATGGATGGATGAGCAGCCTTGTACCAATGTATGCAAAGACTGTTCTTAAAAACGAACCCGTATTTAAAAATACAAAGTTTATCTATACGGTTTATGATAATGAATTCACCGAAAAACTCGGGAAAGACTTTATCAGTAAAGCCACAATGCCGGCTCAAAACCAGGATGGTTTTAAGTTTCTCGCGAACCCTGATTGCAACGACCTCGTGCATACAGGAGTAACATATGCAGATGGTATCGTAATCGGCGCCCAGGAGCCAGATAGCGAACTTATGGCATACATATTGAAACAGGACAAACCTGTTTTACCTTTCCAGCAATATGGCACTGATAATTTCGTTGAGAACCATTATGAATTTTACAACAGCCTCTTTGAAAACGGCGTTCTCGAAACAAATAAATAGGTTCTTATGGGTATTGGTCCTGTGTTTCGCATTTTCTTGCAATAAACCGGGAAACGATTATCTGATAACAGGTGCTGGAAAAGGGCTGCTTGGTGTGAATCAAACTGACACTATAACGCTGAATATGGTAACCGATTATTACCCTTTGATACCAGAGGCTCAGAACCTTTCTGTTTATAACATCGGTACCCTTATGGATCCCATTTTTGGCAGAACCACTGCGGGGGTTTATGCTGATGTGCAGCTCGCTGATGTAAATGCCCCAACCTGGGGGCCTTCCTCATCAATGGATTCTGTAGTGTTAAACGTTAAGGTATCTGATACCTGTCCCGCTATTGGAAGTAATCATTTTGCAGGACAAACCTGGCATCTGTTTAAAATGGCGAGTGGTTTTGGCAGTTATGGTACAAATGGAACATCCAATTATCCTTCTGATACAAATTTCAAAACGTCAATGGAGATAGGCCATGGTGCTGTAAGATATAATCCCGCTGATAGTGTTGTTACCCTTTCACTGCCTTCATCAGCTATTAATACATTATTCAAGGATTCTATCTTTGATAGCACCGGAAATTCATCTCTTTTTACAGATCCTACCGAGTTTGATTTATTAATGCATGGTATATTAATTATGCCTGATTCTTCACTTTCAGGAGGTGGAAATTTGGGAGAAATAGCGCCATTTAATTTTCAGGATACTACCCACTCAAGGCTTACCATTTATTACAATGGCGGAAAATCGTGGTATATGTTTATGAATAATGGTCCATTGACAGTGAATGTATATAACCATAATTACAATCATACCCCCGCCTGGAAAAACAATATGCTTGCCGGTAAGTCGGTTGATAAGGCATATGTGCAGTCAATGGGTGGAATGAAATGTATTGTAACCCTGCCATATCTTGCCAATCTTGTTAAGGACAGCATGCTGGCCATAAACCAGGCGGAATTTATATTTCCGAAAGTAGATTCTGTGGCAGATCCTTTCAATGGAAATAATCCGCCAAAAATACTATTCAGGCCGAGAGCCTATAATGGATCAGACAGCATCGTCGGGTTTACTGATGACATAACGGATTATTTCCTGCAGAACTACCAGACAAATACCAAGAGCTATAATTATCTCATGACGAGGTACATACAGACTATAGTGTTTAATGACCGACAATTGTATAATGGCAATAAATCGTTTATTCAGCGTCCTGTTTACGGAATCAATTTGTCGACACCTCCTGATGTTCCGAATTCACCTGGTCGCGTGTTATTATATACGCAGAATACCGGAAACAAGGCAAAGAGACCGAAGCTGGTAATAACCTACACCAAAATCGTTGATAAGAAGTGATCGTTAAAGTAAAAGAGCAAGCTACGCCTGAAACAAATGAAGGAATAAAACTTCTTTTGGAAGAGCACAATATCCCTTACAGGCTTCATAATCTTTATAGCAAAAGTGCATTTACTATTATGCCTGATGTTAAAGATGAAGTTATTGCCATACTAAACAGTATGTCAGGTGTTGAAGAATTAATCAGGACAGGAATTGAATATCCTTTGGCGAGTAGATTTTACAAGCAAGAACGGACAAGTTTTTGTGCGGGTAACAATGCTATAGGAGGAAATACGATCAATATGGTTGCAGGGCCCTGCTCTATAGAATCTGAAGATCAGATATTTGGAATTGCAGAATTCCTTAAAAACTCAGGTGTAAAATTTATTAGAGGCGGCGCTTTTAAACCGCGAACTTCTCCATATCGTTTCCAGGGTCTTGGTCTTGAGGGATTAAAAATGATTCGTGCCGCTGCTGATCAATATGGTTTAATGGTGGTGACTGAAGTACTTGATTCTTCGCTTATAGATCAAACATATCCGTACGCAGATATACTTCAGGTAGGTTCACGCAATATGTCTAATTTTCATTTTTTGAAGCAGCTTGGCAAACTTGACAAGCCTGTTTTGCTGAAAAGGGGCATGAGTGCCACCATTGAAGAATGGCTGATGGCAGCAGAATATATATTGACGGAAGGCAATGAAAAAGTAATTTTGTGCGAACGCGGCATTAGATCGTTCGATAATCTTGTCAGGAATACAATGGATATTTCAGCTATACCATTATTAAAGAATCTGAGTCACTTACCGGTATGGGCTGATCCAAGTCATGGCACAGGGCGTAGCGACCTGGTGACACCTGTTTCTATGGCCGCAGTGGCAGCAGGCGCTGATGGTTTGATCATAGAAATTCATCCTGATCCTGAGCACGCCCTTTCGGATGGTGCACAGTCTTTACGACTGGAACAATTCACTGAACTTTTAGCAAAGGTGAATCAAATTGCGGAAGCCATTGACCGCAATATTGATACTACCGTACGGGAACAAGCAAAAAACCTGAACATATGTGTGGAATAGTAGCCTATATCGGTGACAGAGACGCATATCCAATATTAATCAAGGGACTTCAAAGACTGGAATATCGCGGGTATGATAGTGCCGGCATCGCATTGCTGGAAGATGAACACGATGAGATCAATGTTTTTAAGATTGCCGGTAAAGTAAATGATCTCAAGACATTTCTGGAAGACAAAAATGTTTCAGGACATGTTGGTATGGGTCATACGCGCTGGGCCACTCACGGCGCTCCAAATACGGTAAACGCACATCCACATCTTTCTGAGCACGGCAACCTGGCGATTATCCACAATGGTATCATAGAAAACTATGAAACGTTGAAAAAGGAACTTAAAAAAAGGGGCTATACCTTTAAGAGTGATACCGATACAGAGGTGTTGATTTACCTCATTGATGAAATTCAAAAAAACACGGGAGAGTCACTCGAAGAATCGGTAAGACTTGCACTTCTGGAAGTTGTAGGTGCTTACGCTATTGTAATCCTATCCAAAGACGATCCTAATAAAATAATTGCAGCCAGAAAAGGAAGCCCATTGGTGATAGGAGTCGGAGAAAATGAATATTTTCTTGCTTCAGATGCTACGCCGATCGTAGAGTACACGCGAAACGTGATATACCTGCATGACAATGAAATGGCGGTGCTTCAGAAAAATGATCTTGTTATAAAAACGATAGGAAACGAAATACAAACGCCTTATATTCAGGAACTCGAGTATAATCTGGAAGCATTGGAAAAAGGTGGTTTTGATCATTTTATGCTTAAAGAGATCTTTGAGCAACCACAATCCATTCTTGATTGTCTCAGAGGCAGAGTACGGGTTGAAGAGGGTAATGTGCAACTAGGCGGCTTAACGCGCTTTGAAAGCACATTCCTGTCGTTAAAAAGAATTATTTTTCTTGGATGTGGCACTTCCTGGCATGCAGGCCTTGTAGCCGAATATCTTTTTGAAGAACTTGCAAGAATCCCAGTTGAGGTAGAATATGCTTCCGAATTCAGATATAGAAATCCGGTTATTTATAATACGGATCTTGTGATTGCGATTTCACAATCAGGTGAAACCGCAGATACGTTGGCAGCATTAGAACTCGCACGTGAAAGAGGCGCAACTATTTTTGGTGTTTGTAATGTTGTTGGTGCTTCCATACCAAGAATGACCGATGCAGGTGTTTATACACATGCCGGTCCGGAGATTGGTGTAGCATCTACAAAAGCATTTACCGCACAGGTAACCGTCCTGATTTTGATGGCATTAAAAATGGCTATCATCAGGGGGACTTTGAAAGAAGAAAGGATACATGCGTTGCTAAAAGAATTGACAGAGATTCCTGATAAGATCAAAAAAGTGCTGGATGCTGATGATAAGATCAAAGAGATCGCTGACATCTATAAGGACGCGCCTAACTGCCTTTATCTGGGGAGGGGATACCAATTCCCTGTTGCTCTTGAAGGAGCGCTTAAACTGAAAGAGATTTCATACATCCATGCAGAAGGTTATCCTGCCGCCGAAATGAAACACGGACCAATTGCATTGATCGACGAAAACATGCCGGTGATTGTAGTGGCTGCCAATAAAACCCATTACGAAAAAGTAGTGAGTAATATCCAGGAAGTAAAAGCCCGTAAAGGCAAGATCATAGCCATTGTGAATGAGGGCGATACAGTGATCCGGGATCTGGCAGATCATATTATCGAAATCCCTGAAACGGATGAAGTGCTTTCCCCTCTTATTTCAGTAGTGCCTCTGCAGTTGCTTGCTTATCACATAGCCGTAATGCGCGGGTGCAATGTCGACCAGCCAAGGAATCTTGCGAAGAGCGTGACGGTAGAGTAGGAATTTTTTCTTTTTTGTATTGTTCATCAACGCTTTCTGTATAGAACTCTTCATTCGCCAATTATTTCTCTTCTTTTTCTAAACTTTTTCATATCTGGAATCGTTCTATATACGAGGATGTCGAAGAAGCATCCTGCTCGCAAACCCTTAACGAAAAATTAATTTGGTAATTCAATTAATCTTTCGTACATTCACCTCCCCTCTCTCCTCAGTACATAGAAGATTAACCTTTTAAAGTATTTTGCTATGGTACTTAATTATTCTTTTCCGATGTTTTTCGCCCGCTTCGGCAGGGCGCTGGGTCATGTGTTGAATATGAAAGTGATGTACCGAGATCCTCGTGTGGTGTATGCTGGTTTCGTTGCCGGCTATCAATACCACAATGGTTCCAGGATGGAGCACCTGTTTGGTCAGGGTACTGAGTTTTCTTTGAAGCACGAACCCGGAAATCCGTTTGATGAAAATGCCGTTGGGGTGTATTACAACGATGCACGGATTGGTTTTATCCCTCCTGATACCAATATTGATGTGGCGCATCGCTTACAGAACGGCGAGCCTTTGAAAGCACGCATTAGTAAAATTGATCTCCAATCTGAACCATGGGAACGTGTTTCTGTAGAAGTTCTGAAAGAGGCAGATGAAGCTAATTGATCAATATGCAAATATGCAAATGGCTATTCGGATGTTCTAATGCTACGCATGATTAGAAATATTAAACACACATTACTGATGACTGCTAACTGATGACTGCTAACTGTTAAGGTGTTCTATGCTGTTTTCTTTGGTCACTTTTATTTCCTGATTGGCATTCACAGACAGGTGATATAACCCAACATTATGGTGTTTAAAAATTTCCATTTCTTTCAAAGGCTTGTTTAGTAAGGTACATAGTAATACCCTCATAGCACGTCCATGCGTGCAGATCAAAACTCTTTTTTCTTCCGTCCTTGAAAAGATCAGGTCCATCACAGGTTTTTGACGGGCCGCTACATCAATTGGACTTTCTCCACCTTCTATGGGGCGGGATACATCCCCGGAAGTCCAGCTATCAAGTAAGCCGTAATAGTAGCTTTTTTCAAAGCTGTTCATCTGCTTCTTTTCATAATTGCCCCAGCAAATTTCATTCAGACCCTCAAACTTTTCTACCTTGATTCCTTTCTTTTCAAAAGGGATAATGGTTTGGTAACTGCGCTGTAACGTTGAAACATATATCTTGTCAAATTCAAGGTCTCCGTACTTTCTAAAGAAAGCAGCGGCTTGCCTTTTACCGCGATCATTTAGCGGTGCATCAATGCCGCTCCCTTGTACAATCCCTTTACGGTTATACTCGGTTTCGCCGTGCCTGATGAGGTATATTTCTTTAACAGTATCCAACAAGGTTTCTTTTTATATTACAAAAATACACAATTCGTTTGTGAGCAACTAACTTTGAGCCATAATAGCCTTTGATATGATTGATACCCGCGTTACTCTTGCCGAATTAAATGGCCGAAACCAAAATGCTCTCATGCAAAACATGGGCATTGAATTTATTGATATCAAAGAGGATGCATTAGTAGCCCGCATGCCGGTTGATCATCGTACAAGTCAACCAATGGGAATATTGCATGGCGGCGCTTCTGCAGCATTAGCGGAAACCGTGGGAAGTTCAGCCGCATATCTTAGCGTGGATCGAAGTAGGTTTTATACTGTGGGCCTGGAAATAAAATGTAACCATATAAGGAGCATTTCTTCAGGATATGTATATGGAACGGCAAAGGCTATTCATTTGGGAAAAACGACCCAGGTCTGGCAGATTGAGATTAAAGATGAGTCCGGTAACCTGATCTGTTACAGCACCCATACAATAGCCATCCTCGAGCTGGATGAGGCTATGAAAGAGAAGTTTAAGAATTTGTTTTTTAAGGATTGAGATAAGGATGAAATACCTTATTCACTTGCAACATTCTGTTTTTATTAATAAGGCCAGGGATATTGTTTGGGATTTTACGCAGGATTATAGCAAAAGACCGAGATGGGATAATGCCATTAAAGAAGCGATGGTTTTAGATGATTCTGAGGAGAAGAGAATACAAATAAGGGGTAGCGGATTCAGCGCCGTATTTGTAAACAAATTATTCCGCGTACCCGAAAAAACGACTCTTCAGATGATAGATATTCAATCACCACTGATTGAATCAGGTGGAGGGTCCTGGACTTATGAATCGAAAGATGAAGGAACCATCTGGACACAGTCAAATTCAATCGTCTTAAAAAAGTCCATTCTGGCTGGAGTATTCCTGCCAATAATCAGGCTTGCTTTGATGTATCAGCTTAAGGAAGCCATGAGCAAAGCAAAGCAAATGATTGAAAGTTAATAGGCTACTTACTATCAATCATCAATGGCATTTTGCCACTGCCGCCAATGACAATAACTTTTGCATTTGATGAACTCGCCAGGGCCAGGTTTGCTTTTATCTGTTCATACTGAAGCTGTTTATCGGTAAGATTGGTTGCAATAATGCGTTGATAGTCTGCAATACCCTGGGCTTCAATTCGTTTCCGCTCAGCTTCCTGTGATTCTTTTTGCAAAACAAATTGCATTTTCTGTGCTTCCTGTTCGGCATTTATCTTTGATTCGATACTGGCTTTTACGGATGTAGGAAGATTGATATTTCTGATAAGTATTTGCTCCAGAAACAATCCCCTCTTTTTGAAATCAGATTCGATATCTTTAAAAATCCTTGAATAGAATTCTGACCTTTTGGTTGAGTATAAGGATACAGCATCAAAATACACAGCATTGTCTCTTATTTTGGTTCGGGTGATGGGGCGAACAACAACATTCTTATAATCTTCGCCTATTTCCCTGTAAATATTTGGAGCCTGATCTGGTAATACCCTATATAAAACGGTAAGATCAATGATAACTTCCAATCCGTCAGAGCTTAAAACCCGAATCGCATCATCGCCAACTTTATCGCCTTCATCGCGAATGGCACTCATGGTATAATTTTGTGTTTTAACCACAAATGGATGCACTTCAACCAATGGGTCAACTATATTAAGTCCGCTACCCAATACCTGTCCTTGCACCTTACCAAAAAGTGTTTGTACGCCAACTTCACCAGCATCAATCTGTTTGATAGAAGATGATACAACTCCAACAACTAAAATCAGTGCCCCGCCATACCTTAAAAAAGGCCTGGCTTTAATAAGTGCAGGGTCATTTGAATTGGTGCTGACGACAGCAACCAGGAGGGCGAGAATTCCAATAACAATAAGCGTCATTTTGAGGTGTATTTATTTAAGACAAAGGTAGACTAATTGATTAAGACCCAAAATTAAAAGAAATGACTGCAATGGAAGTCAATCGAATAAATTGCCATTGGTATTGCCTGAAATTTATATCTTGCGTAAACTTTCTGGGAAATAAACTAAATTACAGAACATGGGCATTATCAAAGAATTCAAGGATTTCATTTCCAAGGGAAATGTTATTGACCTGGCTGTCGGTATCATTATTGGTGCGGCTTTTGGCAAGATTGTAGCCTCGCTGGTGGCGGATGTTATTATGCCACCAATAGGTTTCATACTCGGCGGGGTGAACTTTACGGATTTAAAAATCCAGATACATCCGGCGACAGTAGATGCTGCAGGAAAGGTTTTGAAAGCCGCAGTGACCCTTAATTATGGTAATTTTATACAGATATGTTTTGAGTTTTTTATAGTTGCCTTTTCTGTATTTTTATTGGTAAAGGCTGTGGCAATCTTAAAAAGGAGACAGGATGCGGCTGAAGAAGAAATTGCTACGCCGCTGCCACCTTCAAGAGAAGTGGAATTATTATCGGAAATCAGGGATCTTTTAATGCGGAAATAAGGGACTATTTGAATGGTACCCTCATCGCTATTTAATCAAACCAAACAAACGATCCAGCGAAAACAGGTTCCATTCTATGGGTGCTATCAATAGAAAACCGAGTATCATAAGTCTGTTCCAGACAAATTTCATATCATAAAGCGGAGACTGAAGGCAAAAGCCTAAAGTGGCTACGGCAAGATCAATCGCAAGAAAGTAGAGTGCAATATTAGTAAACAAGCCCAGTATAAGCAAAGCACCGCCAATCAGCTCACAATAAGAGGTATATATGGTTCCTGACCATACCAGGAAATTAGATGATAATGGGTTATTTACAGGGAGTTCGTATGCTTCTACTACCTGTTTGAGGCCGATCTTGAATACCTTATCATAAGCCTGCATAAAAAAGAGGATGCCAAGTATAATTCTGGCAATGGCAAAAATGACCGGATGGTTATAATATTCGAAATCAAGCATCATATAGATTCTATAATTTACTCTTATCCAATTTGGATAAAGCCCAAATTTACGAAACTTATCGAATGATGCTATTGACGAAAATCAGGCGATAAGATTCCTCCTGTCGTCGGAATGACAGAAGAGTATATCGAATGATGCTATTGACGAAAATCAGGCGTTAAGCTAAGAAACGATAGCAAATTAATTTGAGTAAGCAATCTTCTTACTTCTGACCTCTCACTTCTTACTCTTATCCTACAAGTTGTTTCTTCTTCTTCGCACGATCGTTTTCATCGAGAAGAATCTTTCTCATCCGGATACTTTTTGGCGTAACTTCCACGTATTCATCTTCCTGGATATATTCGAGCGCTTCTTCCAATGAAAATTTAATGGCGGGTGCAATCCTGACGTTACTATCCGTACCCGAAGCGCGCATATTTGTAAGCTGTTTGCCCTTTGTAACGTTAATGGCAATATCATCAGGCCTGTTGTTTTCCCCGATAATTTGGCCACCGTAAATATCGTCATTCGGGTCAATGAAAAACCAACCTCTATCCTGGAGCTTGTCAATGGCATAAGCAGTCGCCGAGCCCAATTCCATTGATACCAGAACCCCGTTCAATCGTCCGGGAATGGCGCCTTTCCAGGGTTCATATGCTTTAAAACGGTGAGCCATAATAGCTTCTCCCGCAGTAGCAGTTAAAATCATGTTTCTCAATCCGGTAAGACCTCTTGATGGCATGTTGAATTCAAGGTGTAGCAAGTCGCCTTTTGGCTCCATGATCAGCATTTCGCCTTTGCGTTGACTAACCAATTCTATCGCTTTACCTGCAAATGTTTCGGGTACATCAATGATCAGTGTTTCTACCGGTTCACATTTTACACCATCTATTTCTTTGATAAGCACCCTTGGCTGGCCAACCTGCATTTCATAACCTTCACGGCGCATGGTTTCAATAAGGATGGACAAGTGCAATACGCCACGCCCATATACCATAAATGAATCTGCCGAATCGGTTTCAAGCACTTTCATGGCAAGATTTTTTTCAGTTTCCCTGAAAAGGCGGTCGCGTATCTGCCTGGAAGTCACATATTTCCCTTCTTTACCAAAAAACGGCGAATTGTTGATGGTAAAGATCATGTTCATAGTTGGCTCATCCACATCTATCGGAACAAGGCCTTCCGGTTTTTCAAAATCTGCAACCGTATCACCGATCTCGAAATCGTCTATGCCAAAAACAGCACATATATCTCCCGCAAATACTTCTTTTACTTTCATTTTACCAAGACCTTCAAAAGAATACAATTCTTTGATCTTGGATTTTACAACTGAGCCGTCGCGTTTTACCAGGCTCACATTCATGCCTTCCCTCAATTCACCCCTGTGCAAACGTCCCACTGCGATACGACCCGTGTAAGACGAATAATCAATAGATGTGATCATCATTTGCGGCGTGCCTGGTACTACAGGGGCAGGAGGGATATAGTTTACAATGCCATCAAGCAGGGCACTGATGTCTGTCGTTGGGTTTTTCCAGTCAGCGCTCATCCAGCCGCCTTTGCCGGAACCATAGAATGTAGGGAAATTAAGCTGATCTTCAGTGGCTTCCAGGTTGAAAAACAATTCGAAAACCTGCTCATGTACTTCATCAGGACGACAGTTTGGTTTGTCAACTTTATTAATCACCACAATTGGTTTCAAACCCAGGTGCAAAGCTTTCTGGAGCACAAACCTTGTTTGAGGCATGGTTCCTTCAAAGGCATCTACGAGGAGCAATACACCATCGGCCATATTCAATACCCTTTCTACTTCGCCTCCGAAATCGGCGTGACCAGGGGTATCAATAATATTGATCTTGGTATCTTTATACCTGATCGCAACATTTTTAGAAAGGATCGTGATCCCTCTTTCTCTTTCAAGATCGTTTGAATCTAAAATCAGGTCACCGGTTTCCTGGTTCTCGCGAAAGAGTTTGGCCTGATGTAATATCTTGTCAACCAGGGTCGTTTTGCCGTGGTCTACGTGCGCTATAATAGCTATGTTTCTTATATTCTGCATGGAAAATTGATTGGAAGCCGCAAAGGTAGGTAAAAAAACAGTGCGAAGAGCGGAAGCGAGAAAGAGCGGGGGTACTTAGTCCCGTATGGACGAAATATTGGTAGAATCCAGGGTCATTTTGCATTTGAGTGCCGTAGGTACGGCACTTTTACGAAACCTTTCGAGAAGATTCCGGTCTGTGTGCCACACGCCGGGGAGTGGGGGACAGGGGGCCTAGGACTATTTCTGCTTATTTTTTATGCTATCCTTAACGGGGGAATTTGCCTTTTCTGCATTAATAGATTGTTTACCTTGCGCAGGCTTCAATGCAAAATTGGGGAAAATGTAATTTAAGAAAAAAGCAAAAAGGCATCCAAAAATTACAATAGCGGCAGGAACTTTAATCATATTCTTATTATGCCATTTTTTTGCCCGATTAAACTCAGGAACTAAGGTCATTAGGGTTTCTTCAATTTGAATCAGTTCTTGAATCGATGCTTCATATAAATCAAACTCGTGTGTTCCTTGATCAACATCAGTTTTATGAGTTCTTGCTGTTGTAAGATCTCTTTCGATCTTTTTAATTTTACCGTGATATTCAGGATAGTATGCTGGGCAAACCTGGGATATTATTTGTGGACTATGACTAGCAAGGCAGCCTTTTATACTTTCCAATTTAATAAGGCTTATTATCTCATACGCATCATACCCTGCTCTGTATAAGTGATCTTGAGCCTTACGGAACATTGAAAACATGTCTGTTTCACCAGAAATGCTTCTCATCAAATGATCAAATGCATAGCGGTATTCATTAATAGAATCAAGAATCACTTTCCCGCTTACAACTTCCGCATATAGGCCAATGGGTTTTACCCTTTCATAAAGGGCATAAAGCTTAATGAATTCAGATTTGAATTCCTCTGTATTTTGGATTTCAGGGGTCGGCAATTCTATGGAAGTTTTTTCCTTAAGACCGCTAAGGTAAGGTTTTTAACATCAAGAGGTGTTAAAATGCGATGCATTATCAGGCGGACACTGCCTCTTACATTCGTATAGTCCAAGTCTTCCTGAGCAACCTCATCAACTGACTTGAAATCTAAATGCAAAAAGTCTTCAGTCCCAAATTCTTTCTTTAGGATATCTGTTAACAATGGTAGCATCAGTGTGTGTTGTTTAGAATGCATTTAAAAATCGAAGGGCAAAGGTACTGCTATATTTTATTCAATTCCTCACATTTTGTGGATATTTCTGCCAATATTACAATATAAGTGCGTATATTGTTTATTATGGCCACTTATTTTACGCACACATGTGGATAATGCGGATATTCCATAATATATGGCAAAATAGATGCCAAATGTCTCTATATCTGATAGAAACAATTAAAATACATAATTATTCCACTCCAACTTTATCCACCTCCTTCATAATCCTGTCCGTTTCTACCAGCGCAACAATGATTTTCTGATAATGCAGGATATCGTCAAAGTCAAGTTTACGGTCTTTGCGGTCTTTGAGCCATTTTTGGGCGGGCTGGTAGCCACCGATGTAAAAATTCCAGGCTACTTCAGGCACATTGGCAAAATATTGGCTGTCATTGATATAAACCTTGTCGTCCTGGTATTTGATTTTGGTAACCAGGTTATCGCCATCTACCGGGTACTGGGTGATGTATTTATCAACGACAGGGCTTTCCAATAAATGAATCTGGCGTAGTTCGCTGCCGAGATTTGACAACTTTCCAAAAGTTGTCAAATCTTTTGGATAAGGCACCCTTGGGAAATCTATTTTCAAAAATTCCTTGTATTTTTCTCTGTATGCCGGGCTATGAAGCACCGCATAAATATAATCCAGTATGTCAATAGGTCCAAAAGTACCGGGCGTATTTTCTTTTTCGGGTGTGAAGGTTGAAGCCAGGTTTTCTGCGATCTGGTTTACGATTTCGGGTTTGAGGTTGGGAGTTCTGGCGCTTGTTTCGCCGAAATTGAGTTGGTCGTTTTTTTCGGGGTAGAGGTAGAGGGGGAGGCAATAAGATATTTCTTTAGTCTGAAGAGATATCGAATTAATATCCACCAATAACTTGGTTAAAAATACATGCTGAAAATCGGAAGAGCTTTGTTGTTTACAGACAATTAATCCCCAATTTGGATGGATCATGTGCTGCATAATTTTTCCACGGCCAAAATCAATAATATTGCTATCGTAGTAACAAAACCTTGCATCAAAAGGACGATAATCATAGAATGAAATTTTTCTTTCATCATACTTGCCTGATTGACGCGAGTTTGAAATTGACCAATCCCTATTATCTTTCAAATCAAGTTTTCTTGCAATCGTTTTTTCATCCAATTGCAAATCATAAAATTCTTTTATCCGTTTAGCAAGATTGTTTTTATCGAAATCGATAACAAAATGATCTCTATGCGTTTTGATTCCGCTTGAATTTAGGGTAAATATTTCATTAGTCCCAAATCCATTTTGATAGCCCTGATTACCTGTAAAATTTTTATTAATAAAATAATAATTAGGAGCTATAGCATCTAACTCTTTCCATTCAACTTTGCTTAATTTATTGCCATGCAAGTATTCATATTTATGATCTCGTTTCCCTTGGATGTCATTAAAGAATAATTTCCCTAAAGAGCCAATGTTTTTCTTCCCTGTTTTTACAAAAATATTAATGCTTACACCTTGCATAATATCAAACACA
>Ga0206979_1075_pt1 | contig 17299 bp, 15 predicted proteins | sample Alteio_BWMinCont_19_FD_153463 | JGI IMG/M metagenome (GOLD analysis project Ga0206979, IMG submission 153463) | Enriched cells from forest soil in Barre Woods Harvard Forest LTER site, Petersham, Massachusetts, United States -... | ecosystem: Environmental > Terrestrial > Soil > Temperate forest >... | reverse complement strand
ATCACTAATGCCAATAAGTCCATCCGCCGTGGTAATTGTCCTTTGAATGTAATTCACAAGGTCAACAAGGTACGCCAAAGGACTAACCGCTGACTGGCAATCGTCACAATTACATGATGGTGTATAAATGGAAGAAACAGATGTAAATACATTTGGGAATGAGTCAGGCAAACTATCTGAAAAGCTGTAGGTTGACTGTGTTAAAAGGCCGAGCATAACCGAGTTAAGAAGATTAGTTTCAGCCTTTGCTACCTCATGAATCACAGCTGCATTTGGATCGCCTATACTCGTACTCGTGTGGATCGTTGTTGTAACCTCCTGCCTTGGCGCATTGGCAACTGCCACATTATTTGCATATCCATTAGTAATCAAATTATTTGCTACCTGGGAGGCATTTGATATAGATACCTGATTGGTATATTGTTCGAGGCGTGCAAATGCTTCAAGTTTAGCAATTGCCGCAGGAATCCCTGTACCGGTGGGAATTCCCGTCGCATACGTTAAACCACCTTTTGCAATAATATCAGAAAGTACATAGAAGTTATTGGCATTAAGATAAGTAACCAGTGTTGGAACGCTCCCTAACCCAGCCTGAATATAAACATAATCTGTAGAATGAGCAAAACTCGCAGAAGATACTGTTGTGGTAGATGGGGTAAACGCATTTGTTAGCGTAATTTCAGGAGCTGAAGAAGTACTGCCACCAATGGGAGCTGGGGTGTTAAATGTAACAGTCTGAGTGAGAAGATTTGAATGAGTACTGTCTGAAACTACAATATAAAGACTAGTTGTACTCCCAGAAGTTCCGTCATTTACGATATTAAAAGGAAATGTAAACATCCCATTTGAATCGCTGGTTGTATGATTAATAGGATTAGGAGATGCAGAAAGAAGCATACCAGATGGCGGACCGTCATACTGTGTAACAGTATATCCAGAAAGAGATTGACTGCCAGTATAATTCAGTTGTCCTTTAAACTGAAACGTGAATGTATAATTATTAATGGTTTGCGCAGCTTCCGAAAGTAATGTGCTCGCCTGTCCCTGCATATATGGATGAGAGCATCCATAACTCACTATTTTTGAAGCAAGTGTTGACGCTGATAAAGATGCCAATGAAGATATATCTGTCGTTATCACACCATCAGACTGTAGGCTGTAAACAAGAAACTGTACTCCTGACTGCATACTTGGTTTAAAACTATTGAAAAAAGTTTCCCAAGACGTATTGGAATTTGTACAATCTCCAGCCCCTGCTTTAGACACAATATCGGATGAGTAGTACGTAAAAAATGACCCACTCGAAGGAAGAGAAATTAATGAATCAGCAACCGTGCTTACTGATTGATTGGCAAAATTTTGCAGGGCTTCCACATTTAAAGCTGAAATTATAGCTGGCTGCTCTGCTGAGGGGTGCAAATTGACAAAGATCAAAGATAATGGCGATAGAGAAGAATCTATTATCGTTACATCCAATGTGTTAGTTTTCGAGCAGGTACCTTCGTTAGATTCCTCAACACTAACACTAAAGGTTGTTCCAGTTGTCGTTCCCCAATCAATTGTGACTGAATTTGATGTATCACTTCCTGGGATAGAACCTCCTACAACTGACCATAAATATGTGTCGCCACCGACTAATGGGGTAGAATATGTCTGTGTAGATCCTGCAACGACATTACTTGGGCCCGACACAGAAGGTGCGGGTTGCGAAACAACATTAATTGGCAAACTACCTGAAGTCGCCCCTAAACCACCAGTAAATGAAACTTGTATAATTCCTGGTCCAATTGAATCCCATAAAGCATTTACCGATATCATATTAGTCGGACCACTCAAACTTCCTCCATAAATTTGCCACGAATATCCAGAACCTGACGGGGCAGTATACACTTGGGGTGTGTCAAAGCATACAGTAAGTGGTGTTGATGGAGTTATTGGTGCAGATGTTCCTGCGTTAAGTGTAATTTCTAAAGGATCCGTCTCTGTACTGCAAGTCACACTATATGACCCCGGAGTCATCCCCCAAGTGACTACAATTATTAAATTCACCCCGGGAGGGGAATCTATTGTTCCACCCGTCACGGTCCAGGTTCCGGGACTTGTAGCGGTATAGAAAACTTGTTGACCACCATAAACTGAAGAAGGACCTACAGGAGCTGCCATATAAAATATTTTTTAGAATTTCAGGTTAGTCAATTCCCCCTATACCAGAATGTAAATTGAGACAAGAAATGAGAAATTATGGTCGGAGGGTCATTTAATCTTTAAGTTTTAGTTTGGTGCAACAATCTTAATGTTATTTTTTCATTCATAGTATCTATGAACGATAATTTTTTTGTTATTTTTTATTAATACGTCTGTAAATAGCTGATATTTAAATTGAAATAAAATAAAACACATTGGCACAATACTTTAATTAGTTAAAATTAAAAAAAACATAATTTAAACATGCTACGGACTATCTTTTCAAAAAAATGAGTTTAAGACATAATAAGACGCGATGTATTAATTTAGCTTAAGTGAGTTTATAAATAAAATAAAAACTGTGTTCCAAACTAATTCCTTTTTACTTTTTGGGCAAAAAAAAGCTGGATAAAGAAAGATATGGGATCGGTTAAAAGAGAGTATTTATTTTCTTTTCGATTGCTATATATTCTTCAAAAATTTCCACTTCAATTTCTTTTCTTGGTTTTGAATGTGCTTCTCTCGAAGATGCAATCACTTCATTTTTAAACGATTTATAATATTTCGTGAGTGGCAAGGTATCCGCACTAAATGGTTGTGAGGTGGCACCGTCAATCATTAGTTTCAGATACATTGAATATTTTGGTAGGTTTATGAGATCGGTTTTGTTGAAAGTAGGATAAAACTCTTTTTCCAAGTATTCTGCGTCATTAGCTCCAACTCGGAAAGAAATCATCGTCCCAACATTGCCGAATATGGCAGATCGTAGATTTTCCGGCAATTGGTCAATGTATTGATGAGCAAGAAATAGGGACAATTTGTATTTACGTGTCTCTGCTAAAATTTCTGATAATGAGTTAGTTATAAATGAATGAATCTCATCCACGTACAGATAGAATGGTCGTCTTTCTTCCTCCTTTTGAATAGCTCTATAGAATGCTGAAAGCTGAATGTTGGTTATTAACATTGAACCTAATAATGCGGTAGTGTCTTCCCCCAACTTGCCTTTAGATAAGTTAGCAATGAATATCTTTCCGTTATCCATAATATCTTGAAATGTAAAACTTGATACTTTCTGACCTACGATATTGCGTAGTTGAATGCTCGCTCTAAAAAGACCTATCTTGTTCAAAATTGGTGAAATTGCTTCTGCTTTCAAAGCAGTCGTGTATTTCTCAAATTCATTATGCCAAAACTCTAAAATGTGGCGGTTCTTGATCCGCCTTAATATCCTGTTTCTGAAATATTGGTCGGTTAGTAAAGGCTGTACATCAAGCAACGTGGCATGACGGTATTCTAACAGTGTTAAAAGCGAAAACCGCAGTATGTATTCCATACGTGGCCCCCAGTTTTCGGCCCATATTTTTTTGAATGTTGAAATCAAACCGGATGCCACCAAATGCTGGTGATCGGGGTGAATACTCCGCAAAGGATTAAAGGCTATTGAATTTTCAATGTCGGCCGGATTAAAATAAATGACATCCTTAATTCTTTCCTCTGGTATGTAGTTCAAAATGTCTTCCGCAATATCTCCATGCGGGTCAATGATGCACAAACCTTTGCCTTTTTGTATGTCACTGATTGCCATGTTTTCAAGCAAAGTGGATTTTCCTACACCGGTCTTACCTATGCAGTAGACGTGGCCTAACCTATCTTGGTCTTTGATAAAGAAAGGAATTGGAGTTCGGAAATTGGTTATACCAATAGGTGTGTGTGATTGTAAATCATTTTCATTCATAATGTACATGATACAGATTTTCATATACTGATGTAAGACAGTAAGATGTCAGAATTCTGGAATGTTACTACCTTATCCATGGATCATAGTTCGTTCATAATCAATATATGGAAAAGGATGTTCCTCATATCCCATATACTGAAGAAGAACTGAAAAATATTTTTGGTTTTATTGGCATTTTACGCTCAATACATAACCAACTCCTCTCGGAAAATATTGACGTTGAAAAACTTTGGGAGGACTGGCAAAAAATGATTCAAAATGGTAAAATATAGAAATGAAATCTGAAGAAATACAAGCATATCCAGGGCATTATCTGATTTACGCCCGTAAAAGCACTGATGACCCAAATAATCAAAAAAATTCTATTGCTTATCAGAAGGCGGAGATTATTCGGTTTGCCAAAAGTAAGCTACTTTCTATCGCTCCAATCGACATACCAGGTTTCTGTACTGGTGGAATTATTGGAGAGCGCCATACTGCTTTCAAAGAGAATGAGTATTTCACTATTAATGACAGAAGAGAATATACCTATCGAATAGAACGGCCTAAGTTTGCCCGTCTTTCTCATCTCCTTTCTGAACGCAAATTCAAGGGAGTAATATTCCTCTGTTATGACCGTGCCTCCCGAAATGAAAATGACGATAACATTTTGAATAAGCTTAATAATGTCGGGGTTGATATTCAGTATGTCCAGGTCAGTTATGAAAACAACAGCGCCGGTAAATTTCATCGGAGCGTTGATGCAGCTGTCGCTCAACAATATTCGCGGATTATAAGTGATAAGGTAAGAAGCGCAAACACACATCTACGGGAACAAGGCATCTGCATCTATAGCGCTCCAATTGGATATATTAATAATGGCAATTCAAGGGAACGGCCAATAGACCCAAAACGCGGCCCTATCATTAAACACCTTTTTGAACTTTACGCTACCGGGGAGTATAGCGTAGCTGATCTGGCTCGTGTTGCATCCGATCAAGGATTAACCATGCGACCCATGAGGCGAAAGCGCACGTTAGAAGAGCTGTCAGTGGATGAGGAAAATAAGATAGAGCCAACAGAGAGGCCTATATCGAGCTCCAATATTCATCGTGTATTGACCAATCGTTTCTATATTGGCTACATGAAAAATATAGACGGGACGTATATAAAAAGCCAAAGTCACGAGGCACTAGTAAGTGAACAACTCTTTGATACAGTTCAGGAATTGTTAGCTTCTAAATGCGTCAGTAAGAGGTATCCGAAGAAAATACCTTATTCATATCGAGGGCTATTACGCTGTCTATCTTGCAACCGGGTCTATACTCCATACCTCAAAAAAGGAATATTATATTTCCGATCTCGCTGTGTTAAGGGCTGCCAAAATATCCAACCAAATATCAATGCTCCTTTTCTTGAAGCATGTATTGGAGCGGCGCTCACCAAACTATGTTTCACAGATTTTCAAAAAGATGAATTGGAGGCATTTTCAGGAACTAATAGCGATATCGCTCTCATGGAACAACAGAGGCAAAAGGACATTGAAGCAAAGGACCGCATTATAGCTAAAGCAAAAGAGGATTTGACATACCTGTCTGAAAATAAACTAACCCTACTTAAAAGCGGTGTCTATACCCCTGATGACTATTTGAATGAAGAAACGAGACTGAAAAAGCAGATAGAAAAGTTGTCACAGGAACGGCAAATTCAGGCTTCGATTGGGGAAACTATTCAAAAAGTCATAGAACTTTCCGAACTGCTAAAAAGGGCTGTATTTTATTACTTTTTGGCAAAACCAACTAAAAAAGAACAACTTATTGGTTATGTGTTTTCCGAACTTTCTTATGACGGAAATACCTTTAAATCCCAATGTAAAAAAGGGTTCAAGGCATTGCAAACCAGTTTTACCTCATTTAGCGGGGAAGATGCAGGGTTTTCCGAACTTTTAGACCAATTCCCTGACATACAAGAGAGTATAGCACAACTGAAGATCATATTAGATACCGGTGAATCACCATAATGTCAGAATTCTGACATCTTACTATCTTATGTAAGATTTACTAATTCACTATTATCTAAATATGGTAAAAATACAAAACAATTTAAGAGCATTGCGATTAGCAGTTGGGTTAACACAGTTAGAAGTAGCACAACTGTTAGGATTTAAGACATCAGAGCGTATTTCTCTCTGGGAAATGGGATTAGCATATCCGAGTATCCAGAATTTAGGGGAACTTACAAAATGCTTCAACGTGATGTCACACGAGATCTATCCGGATTTGTTTAAGGCTCCAAATGCACTAAAATAAAGGCATAATGCTCTCCTGTTGCTTTTTTAGCTACAATACGATATATTCATTATAGGTGCTTGTGAGGAGTTCGCTTCTCTCGCGGTTAAATATAAACTGCAGCCAAGTACCCATCAAAGAACCCGCCATCAGGCGGATTTTTTGATTCTTAATCATTTTCTGGATTTCAACTGTGCAATATCGGAAAGATGAAAAATGACTAATACATGAATGGTTATATCACAAAAAAAGTAGCCTAATTTATCTTACTGGAAAGATCCGCCCATTTTAGGATAAGCAAGTGAGAACGATTTTCCAAAGTTCTGTAAATGGAATTATTTCCAATCCTTCAATGCTTGTATTTATGTAGACAAATTCTGTTTCTTCGAGCTTTGATACCAATAATTTTACTTTTTGTTGAGTCTTATACAACTTGAATCCAGCCCGTTCAGCCTCGATAATTAACTTGATGAAAGTGTATGCTCTACCGTTCTTGTCTGGATCTAAATAATGGTATGAATACCGTTTTAGGGCATCTATTTTGTCAGTTATAGCTGAATAGTTTCTGTCAATGAATAAATGTAAAATTTGGACGATTAAGATTGAAACATTGTACCCACTTTTATCCTTCGCGTAAATTGGGGTCTCATTCAGGAACTTACTTAAAATAAACTTTGAATGCTTTCTTTTATGATTGATTCCTTTTGTTAAACCAGTCTTAAATAAAACGTTGTGATATGCTTCAAAAATTCTCCATTTTTCCAAGCGATTAATCATTAAGTGCTTGAAATAATCATTATTAGTGACTAAATCAATTGTATTTGTTACCTGTTCATAATTACTTGTATGGAAGGCCAAAAGCAAATAATATTCTTTAAAAATAAACCAATTGTTAGAATAAGGTTTAGAATGTTTATCGCAATTGAGTGCACATATTGACCCATCTTTGAAATCACGTAATTGTAGATAACAATTCATCTTATTCAATTCCGACTCAGCGATTCTGTTGTCGTAATCGAAGTCCTTGTACTTTTCAATAAATATATCAAATTCTTTCCAGGTCTTAATTGCTCCGGCGTAATCCTTCTGATAAAATTTCGCTAAACTTTTTATCCTATAATAATTTAGACTCATTTGGTAAGTCGGATACATTTTAAATAGACTTGTGACCTTTTGTAAACAATTGCTGGACATTTCAACAAATTCCTTAGGTGAGGAATTTGAATTCACCCCCATTACATTGATTGTTTCTAAATACTCCGCAGATGCATCTTCTGCGGATAGAATCTCATGATACCGTTTAACTAGGCTATTAAAATGTTCAAAGTTTTTCTGGTCACCAATAAAGCCAAAGTGATTACGAAGGTATCGCGAACAAAACAGTATCGCGTCAGTTAGTTCATGCCTGATGGCCTTTCTGATTGTCTTTGTGGCTATAAAAGTTGAAGATTGTCTTGCATTTAAAAGTAAAAGTATACGAATACAGTACATATTTCTATGACATTCCGCTACTGCCTTCGAATAGGACGGAAATTTACGCTCATCTAGATCCAAAAAAAGCAAGCTATTTAAGAGCTTATTAAATAACCTATTTATAAAAACATTAAAATTGACAGACCCAGTATCTATGCGAACTAATTGCGCCATTTCATGACGGGAAGTGATGCCTCCTTTTGCAAGTGAATCTGCAGCATCCAAATATTTGTTTCCTCGATTTGCTGGTTTGGAGGAAAGCATATCTATTTTCTTCATGCGGTTTTTTGTAATAATCCTAGCTATCTCTATAAACTTATCCATAATCTAAATATTGCTTTTTTGAATTTCCCTACACATATAGTCTTCAAATGTAGTTAACAACTTTGTCATAATTTTATATTCTTGCTGTAATAAAATTTGTGTTTTTGCCTCCAATCATATCTACACATTTCCAAGATTTGCACAAAAACAAAGCTATGCATCAAATATTAGGTCCTCAAAATGTAAATGTTGGTAATGAAAGTAATTATTCCGTAACACCTGCTGACGGAACAAGTTATGTATGGACAGTTGTTGGTTGTAATATAGTGGTGGGTCAGAATACTTCATCAATTGACGTATTGTGGAATATCCCTGGGGAGGGATCAATTCAAGTTACTGTAACATCAGGAGGAGTTGATATTGTTGTAATAGATGTAATGGCTGGGTAATTATACTATAACATGGAAGCGTCTATAATTTTTACCTTGGCAAGTATCAAAGCGATTTTTCCTATAATAAAATTAGCTAAAGTGTTGGGATAAAAACATGGGGCTGGGAAAGCCATCGAAAAGGTATAAAGGAGGTTGCTAAGGAAAAAGTTAAGGACAGTATTAAGGAAACAATTCAAAAAAGGAAGTCTAACAAAGACTAAATCATAAATATTATGGCAGCAAGACAAGTAAAATGTATCAAATCAAAAACAGGTGCACCCAGACATGAGTATATTACTCATGTTGGCGGTGATTGGGGTTACAACAATGCAAGGTTAATAATAACCGAAGCGGAAGCAATTAGAGACATAGACACTTCAACTCATTCCTATTATGTAAGCGACAGGAACGGAGATATAGCCCATGTAAAAGTTGTAACACATACTAACGGGAAACGGTTTTTAACAACTAATCCTGACAATACCACTGCGGATAATTTATCTAAATTACCGGAATGTAATTAAAAATTACAAAAGCAATTGATTCGGGAGGAGCAAAGACAAAATTCGCGAACGAAACAGTTACGCTATTAATCCCTATCAACCAAAAATTACAATATGGTACCAGTATTAATCGGTATTGGAATAGCTTATCTTCTAAAGGAGGCCTTTTCAAATAGTAATTCCCAAAATAATGGAGATGAAAAGAAGAAGATTTTTGTAAGTTTTGCAATTGAAGACAGAGTTTATCGTGATTATTTAGTAGGGCAAGCACGAAATGATAGGTCTCCATTTAACTTTATAGATATGTCCGTGAAAGAACCTTGGGATGAAGCTGAATGGAAAAGGAAATGCAGATCAAAAATCAAGGGCTGCGATGGGATGATAGTGCTACTTAGTAAAAATACTTGGCACTCGAGTGGTACAAGATGGGAGATTAAGTGTGCAAAGGATGAGGGAATACCTATTGTAGGAATGCATATTAAAAAAGAAAACCAAGGAGCAATCCCACCTGAACTTTATGGGAAAAAGATAATTACTTGGTCATGGGATAAGATCGAAAAGTCTATAAATAAGTTTTAATCTTGGGCATCTATACTAGTGCATATTTAAAACAGCTTTCCAGGAACAATTCTGCCAATCTGCAAAAAGGTTTACTTTTTGAATCTATTTCTCCAAAAGACCACTATGATATTTTTCTTTCTCATAGCTTTCTTGACAAATTAGAGGTTGAAGGATTATATTTAGAGCTAGTTGCCCTTGGATTTTCAGTTTATGTAGATTGGATATCGGATCCTGAAACTGATAGAACAAATGTTAATAAAGCTACTTCAATTCTTATACGGCAAAGAATGAGAGTTTGCAAAAGCTTACTTCTTGCTGTATCGATAAACGCCTCACATTCAAAATGGATGCCCTGGGAGTTGGGATATATGGATGCGTTCACTCAAAAATGTGCAATTATACCAGTTTCTAGAGATAACATTCCTTCACAATCCTTCAAGGGATATGAATACCTTTCGCTTTATCCATATATTAAGAAAATATTTACTCGAGGAGATGATAGACTTTTTATCATTGATAATGATACAACATATGTGATTTTTGATGATTGGTTTTCACAAGGCATACTTCCTTTTCAACAAGACATTAACATTTTAAATTACTAGATATAAGGCACCTATGGCAAATCCAAGAGCATTTATAAGTTTTGACTTTGATCACAATGAAGGGCAAAAAAAATACTTTATCGGGCAAGCAATTAATTCGAGAACACCTTTTAATATTGAAGACTGGTCCTCAAAGGATTCTTTGCCAGAATGGGAATGGGAAGCATTGCTCGAGGCAAAAATTAAAAAATGCAATATGGTTATTGTCTTAGTTGGCAAGAATATGGGGACAGCCTCAGGAGTTATTAAAGAAATTGCTTTTGCAAAAAAACACGATATTCCATTTTTTGGTGTCTATGTTGATGACGCTTCTACATATTCCATATTGCCTTCAGGCTTGGCCAGAAATAGGACAATTGGGTGGGACTGGAATGATATATCTGAAGCAATAACGCAAATGATGAATGAAGGAAAAAATAAGTAAACCATGAGAAAAGCGCTCGTTGTAGGAATCGATAAATATCCAAATTCGCCATTACGTGGCTGTATTAACGATGCATCATCCTTTGCTGCGATCATAGAAACTCATGGAGACGGTTCGCCTAATTTTTCTGTTAAGTTAGAAACGGATGTTGCGACAAAGTCAGAACTTAAGTCCTTAATAATTGAATTGTTTGAAGGAGCCAATGATATAGCTTTACTCTACTTTTCGGGTCATGGTATTTTGGATTCTGTCGGTGGATATATTGTAACTCCTGATTTCCAAAAGAATGATTATGGCGTTTCAATGGATGAAATTCTTAAGTTGGCAAACGACTCTCAAGCAAAGGATAAAGTTATCATTTTGGATTGTTGCAATTCTGGTGCATTTGGTTCTCCTTCAATATCGGGTGGTGCGACTTCACAAATAATTGAGGGCGTGGTTATCTTAACAGCAAGTAGGGATAGTGAATCAGCGTTAGAAGTAAATGGACGTGGAGTTTTTACGAATCTTCTGCTTGATGCTTTGCAAGGTGGTTCAGCTGACTTGCGTGGACATATTACCCCAGGGAGTGTTTATGCTTACATAGATCAGGCTTTGGGTCCATGGGACCAAAGACCAGTTTTTAAAACTAACGTTACAAGATTTACCTCACTTAGAACAATCAATCCACAAGTTCCAACAGAAATCTTAAGAAAGATTATTGAGTATTTTCCAGTGCCAGAGGAACAATTTCCCTTAGATCCGTCATTTGAGGATACTAACAAAAAAGATATAATTCATGAAATAATATTACCTCATGCAGAGCCAGGTAATGTCGCAATTTTCAAAAATTTACAAAAGTTTCAGAGTGTTGGACTAGTCGTTCCTATTGATGCCCCATTTATGTATTTTGCAGCCATGGAATCAAAATCATGTAAACTTACTGCGTTAGGCTATCATTATTGGCGTCTAGTCAAAGAAAAGAGAATCTAATAAAAAAATCTTAAATAGTTCATCTACCTACATCCCAAAAGAATAATAAAATGTCAAAAGTATTTATCAGTTTCGATTACGAAGATATAGTTTCTAAGAAAGTTGTTGAGAATTGGTCGAATCAAAATTTAGGTGTAGATATTTCGTTTACGTCCGAGGATGGCCATAGTTATGCATCAAAGGGTGACGATTTTGTAAAGAATTTATTGCGAAATCAAATTACTGCAGCCCAAAAGTTATTAGTCTTGGTCGGAAATAATACTCATAATAGACCTTGGGTTGATTTTGAAATTGCTTATGCGAACAGTCAAAACAAATCGGTCATTTGGACCAGAATACCCGATACCACAGGTGCTCCGCCAAAAGAGATTCAAAATACAATTCCAGTCAAATTTAATTTTGAATCCATCCAGAAGGCGCTAAGAGAATAATATAAGGATGATAATATATTTCTATGAAGTATGCTCAAAAAGGACTGCCAATTGGCAATCCTTTACTCTTCTTTCTCGAAATTGCCCGACAGCTTTCAAAGTGTTAGATTGGTATTTCACTGACGACGTAGAATTAAAAATCCTTAGGCCTCCCAATTATTCTACACTAACACTTCTATTCCAAGGAACTAACACACGGATTCGAACCGCATAACGCCAAATTAGATAAGAGCAATTAGCAAAAGTTTACCCCTAATTGACAAAAAAGTAAAGATTACACCCGATTATACAATATTTAATCAAGTAAAGCAAGCGTATGAGTTCAAATTTATGGAATTATGAAGCAGGGAGACATCACTTTTCGAACGATCTCTTCAAGGAGCTCTATATCAATAGTAAGATAGGAAATTTTTTAGAAATCGGGAATGCGGAAAAAAACTTTTTCTTAGTTGGCCCCAAAGGTTCCGGAAAAACCCTTTTCTTAAATTTTAAAAGCTTTCTTTATAGAAACACAGAAGAATTTGCAGGTTATAAGTTCAGCCCCGCTTTAGAATTATGTGAGAACATTATGATTGAGAATGACTTGTTTTCTAAAGATGATGTCTTAAAATATGAAAATTTGGAAATATGGGAAAAGATATGGTTATTTACATTGCTTCTTTTAGCGTGTAAAGCATTCGAGATAAAAATTCCAGATCCTATTGATAAGTTGATTCAACATGCTACCAAAGCATCGACTATTATTACTAATATGCTTTTGGAACGAAACAAGTTGTATTTGTTTTTTGAAAAAATACCCTCCTTGCTACTATTATTGGAGAAAATAAATAGTGGAGTAGCAATATTCATTGACAATACAGACCATGCTTTTATGTCATTTCTAAAGGATTATCCCAATAGAAATTATGAGAGTGGGAAAAATCCCCCTTCTGTTAATCTGTGGATTAATGCCCAATTGGGTTTGGTTGTTAGTATATTCAAAATAACGCGCCATAACAAACATATTAAGATTTATACAACAGTTCGAAGCGAGGCATTTCGTGCAATTTCTGATGAAATGCGGTTGCAATATGAAAGTTACGCCACTAAATTGCAATATGATAAAGGTGAAATTCAAGCCATCTTTGAAAAAAATATAGGAATGATGAAAAACACTGAGCTTGTAAAGCCTGGAGGTTCCAATTTGATTGAAAATTTTTTGGGGTTTAACGTAATGCCACACCCATTTGCCTGTGATTTGGGCGGAAAGCAAAAAAAGGAATATGCATTTGACTTCATATATAGACATACTTTTGGACGTCCTCGAGAAATTGTTTATTTAGGTAATAAGCTATTCAACGAAATTCAATCTGAAGAATATAGGAAGCTTAAAAAAAAGGATAAAATAAGCAAAATTAGGTGGCTTGTGAATTCACTTAGTCACGAATTGTTCGTAGACTATACAAAGGAAATAATACCAAAATTTGACGTTTCAGAATTAGATGCATTCTTGCAAAAAATGCATTGTAATGTTATTCCTATAGACATCATCAACGTAGAAGAGAAAAATTTAATTAACCACTATTATTGCATTGGATTAATCGGCATTACCGTTCAAAAAGGGTATACTGAGTCTTCTAAATTTTTAAAGCAAAAGTTTTTGCCAGTATCCGAATATTCATATGTAAATGAGATAAAATTACCCAAAACAAATTATTATTTAACTCATCCCGCCATGGACAATACGCTGAAAGAAATATTTAGCATTGGATTCTATAATAAGGCAAATATCATTGGAAATGAATATGATTTTTACGATAGTCCAGATGGGTATATTGTTTATGATATAGTTCTCTCGTATGCAAGCGAACAAAAAATGTATGTGGAAGAGGTTGCAAACCATTTACTGCATCAGGGTGTGAGGGTGTATTATGACGAACATCAAAAAGATAAATGGTGGACTACTGAACTTGATAAGCATTTGACCAAAGTATATAGCAGATTAGGACGTTTTTGCTTAATATTTATTTCCAAAGAATACTCTGAAAAATTCTGGACCAATATTGAGCTCAAAGTTGCACAGGAACGGTCATCCAAAGAAAATGCATCATATATTTGGCCGGTTACTTTTGATGGCCACACTTTGCCCGGGCTATCTCCAAAGATTACTCCAATTGATTTATCGTCTGAAACTCCAAAAACTCTAGCAAACTTAATAATTAAAAAATTGGCTGCCCAAAAAGTTTAACTGAAAATTGAATATCTTAAAGAAAGAATATCAACGTAATTTAACAAGAAAACAGATGGCTAAATTTACAAGAAAAAATGCCTGGAATAATAACGGGACATTTGAAAATCCTGATCTTTTGTGGTACGCAAAAGGAGTACAGGTGATGCAGTCCCTTCCAATAAGCGACCCTACCAGCTGGTGGTTCTATGCAGCCATCCATGGCCAGTACCTTAAAAATGAAATTACAGACCCCCGGTACTTATATCTGAATTGGAAAAATATTGCCTATATATCTGGCGCAGCACAGATAAATAAACTTCCCCCCACAAAGCTCACAGACCTTTTTTGGGATCAGTGTCAGCATGCCACCTGGTTTTTTCTGCCATGGCATAGAGGATATTTAGTGGCGCTTGAGAACATTCTTCGTGATATAATTGTAAATAAATTAAAGGGGCCTGCCGACTGGACATTGCCTTACTGGAATTATTTGAAGCAAGCTTCCCAATATAATATTCCACCTGCATTTACAACTTGGCGTTTACCTGATAACACTGTAAATCCTTTGTTCGTAGCAGAGCGGTATGGACAAAAAGTTGATGTTGGTAATGGAGAGAACGAAGCAAATGATCTTTGCCAATGGGACACAATCTTCAATGAAGGGGCATCTGTTGCTCCTCTCAGTGCCGGTAATGTGACCGGCTACTTTTATGGCGGAGGGGAAACCGGATTTCAACATCAAGATGGTTCGGAAACCGGAGACCTCGAAGAAAGTCCGCACAATGCTGTTCATGGCGCCGTAGGTGGTCTAAGCAATAAACAACAAAATGGCCTGATGGGTGTACCTAATACAGCAGCACTTGATCCGATCTTTTATTTGCATCATGCCAATATTGATCGTATGTGGACAGCATGGAATCAAACAGGGAAAAATAAAAATCCTACGGATCCAAATTGGCTAGCAGGGCCCTCGGCTAATGGCAATTCGCGTTTTGCTATGTCTTTGGATGCAAAAGGCACACCGTGGTATTATACATGCGAAGATATGCTGAGTACAATTGGTCTGAAATATAATGGGGCTCTATATTCTTACACATATGACGATCTTTCGCTGGTTTCTTATAATTCGACCCGTCCCGCGCAATTAGCGGTAAGCCTAATGGAAAGAATAATTAACTTGGGCGTAAAAATGCCGGAAATTGGTATTCAAATGAGCAATAAAAGAAATAGTGAATTAGTCGGCGCAAGCCGTGGTTCCATTACCTTAAAAGGTAGTGAGGCAAATACAAGCGTTAAACTTAATACGACTTCATGGAAATCAGTCTCTAATAGTCTAATCGAGGCTTCTTTTTCGAACTTGCCCGACGAAGTTTACCTTGAGTTAGAAGGTGTAAAAGGTGGCAGTGATGCCAACTTCCTTTCTGTTTATGTAAACGAAAAGTTTGTAAAGTCCGTTTCGCTTTTCGGGCTTCTCGGTGCATCAATGAAAAATACAGCACATGGTGGTAACGGACTGAATTTCAAATTCAATATCACCAATATTGTTGATGATATGCATCTTAAAGGTAAAATCAATGTTGATTCATTAAATGTGCAGATAAAGACTAAACATGCCCTAGCCGATGACGATGGAATTACAATAGATCGTATAGGCGTTTACCGGGTAGGCCAATAATTTAAAAAATTGATCTATGAAGATTTCGCCCAATGAACGTATGGCAATAAACCTAGTGATAATAAGCATCAGCTTTCTTGTGTGGATATTGCTTCTGATCAATCCTGGCCATATAACAACGATAAAACATTGCTGCATTTCTGATTCCGGACCCTCAGCGGCATCACTTCGAATGCTGTTGGAAATGAACCCCATATCTAACCTGTTAGTGGGTTGGGGATTGATGGTTGTTGCAATGATGCTTCCAAAGTTAATCATCCCAATACAGCACATCTATGCCCACAGTTTCAGACGTCGCCGGATCTTGTCTGCTTTACTCTTCGTGTTTGGCTACATAGCTGTTTGGATGGTCGCCGGTATTATTATGACTTCCGCAATACTGGCACTCCACCTACTTATGCCCGATTCATATATTCCTGCAATTGGGTTGGGGCTTATCGCTATCGTTTGGCAATTTTCGCCTATAAAACAACGATTTCTTAACTTGGGACATGATCATAGGACATTAGCAGCATTCGGATGGGCTGCTTATCGCGATGCTTTACGATTTGGTGTGATGCACGGGCTATGGTGCGTAGGTTCAGGCTGGGCATTAATGTTATTTCCCATGCTGTTACCTATAGGGCATAATCTTGCGATGCTTATCGTAACCGTCCTGATGCTCAGTGAGCATCTGGAGCATCCCAAAATGCCATGCTGGCGTATTAATATAAGTGGAAAACTTCTACGCATCATAATTGCCCAAACTCAGGTCAAATTTGATCGAATAACATTTGCAAGATAGCATGTCCCTCCGCTTCGCAACACTTGGCGAGCGTTGGGATATCGGTTTTACTTAACAGCTTTTAACCATATGTAATAATAGATGGCAAAAAAATCAGGAGATTGCATTATATTTACACCAATTTTATCTGAATTTCGTATCCATGCTATCGGACGACTATGTAAGTCACCTGTTCTATATATAGTTAAAAAACGTATGATAAGCTACAATAGTCCAAATTTGACTAAATAATAAGACGAAACAAATAGTATCTATATAAATGTCGCAGACTCCTGCAGTAATTAAAAGTAATGAAACGCTAACTCCTTATAGGTTTTATAGTGAGTTTCTTGAAGATGTGGCAACATTTTATCGAGAAAACCCAACTGAATCTATTAGATTCAAGTTGTTTCAAAATGGAGATGAAGAAATATATAACTCAAATTATCGTATTGATCCAATAGTCATTCCGCTGTTACTCAGCTTATTCGAGCAGTTAAGCAACTACCATAAAAAGCCTCTCCGTCTACTTCTTTTCAACAATATTGCTACAATAAATGCTCTGGAATTTTTGTATAGATGCGACTTTTTCTATGTAGCTGGTATTAATAAACCACAACAACCTGTAACTGGAAGAAACATTTTGGATTTTGACAGCCAATATTTAGGAGCTTTTAGAAGCAAAATAATTCGAAGAGAACATAGAATTCGTGCATACTCAGGAAAGGACGATGATCTCCCTAAAAAGCTTTTACCATTTGAAACTGAAGAGCAAAAAAGAGATTTTTTGATTTCACAT
>Ga0206979_1073_pt1 | contig 17360 bp, 12 predicted proteins | sample Alteio_BWMinCont_19_FD_153463 | JGI IMG/M metagenome (GOLD analysis project Ga0206979, IMG submission 153463) | Enriched cells from forest soil in Barre Woods Harvard Forest LTER site, Petersham, Massachusetts, United States -... | ecosystem: Environmental > Terrestrial > Soil > Temperate forest >... | reverse complement strand
TAAAACTATGTTACAAACGGACTGATCATTTGGCTTCCAGGAAGCATCCCGGACATCATAATTTCTTTTAAGGCTATTTTCGATTGTCAACATAACACGCGAAGGTAGAAAGTTACCGGGATTAAATAAGGTTCACAAGAGAACTATTCGGAACTTTGCAACTCATAAGGTCATTATTGCTAAGAATGAAATTCCTGATATGGACAATACGATAGAAATAAAGCAGAAAGTTGTGAAAGTTGATCATTTGAACAAGCAGCAAGTTCATTTTGAAGACCTTGGTAAGATTTCTTACAAACCGGCCTGGGATTACCAGACCGAATTGTTTGATGAAACGATTGCCATTAAAATCAAAAATCGAGACCTACCGGAAGGAGAGGAACATCAATCTACAAAGAGTTATCTTCTCTTCTGCGAGCATCCCCATGTTTATACCCTTGGCAAAAGCGGCTCTATGGAAAACCTGCTTTTGAATAATATAGCTCTCAAAGAAAAGGACATCGAGTTTTTCAATACTTCCAGGGGAGGAGATATAACGTATCACGGACCCGGACAAAATGTGGGTTATCCTATACTTGACCTTGACAATTTCTTTACAGATATCCATTTATACATGAGAAATCTCGAAGAGATTTTTATCAGGGTTCTCGATGTTTATGGAATTAAAGCCGGACGCTTTCACGGGTCTACCGGTGTCTGGCTCGATCCGGAAAATCCTGCCAGGGCCAGGAAAATATGCGCTCTTGGTGTACGAACCAGTCGCTGGGTAACAATGCATGGTTGGGCATTTAATATCAACACAGACCTTAAATACTTCGATTATATTATCCCATGCGGCATATCTGACAAGGGAGTTACGAGTTTGCAAAAAGAACTTGGCCGAGCGATGGATATGGAGGAAGTAAAATCTCTTGTTAAAGAAAAATTCGCAGAGGTTTTTCAATGCGAGCTTGTTGATTGAGTTATGGCTCCTTTATATAAAGATTTAACTTTTCGATGAATTTCTTAGCACAATTGTACGTCAATGGAGAAATTTTTCTTAGTTTTGCGCCTCTATTCGAAAAATGGTTCGGTAGTTCAGTTGGTTAGAATGCCGCCCTGTCACGGCGGAGGTCGCGGGTTCGAGTCCCGTCCGGACCGCAATAGAAGCAAAGCCTGTAGATTATATCTGCAGGCTTTGTTATTTTATATCCTGTTTTCAAATCCAAATCATTTGTACTTTTGACCGGAAATGGCCATTAAAATAAAATACGGCAGCAATTACAGGGACATCAATTTATCAGATGTCTTGTTCCTGGATGTAGAAACAGTACCAATTTACCCCGATTTCGAGTCTTTGCCCGAACATTTCCAGGAATTGTGGCGGGACAAATCCCGGAAATATTCTTACGAATCACTCCCTGCGGAAGACCTCTATTTTGAAAAAGCAGGTATTCATGCTGAATTTGGGAAAATCGTTTGCATATCGGTAGGGGCATATAAGCAGGATAAAGACACCAATAAGTTCAACCTTCGCATCAAGTCTTATTTCGGTCATGATGAAAAATTGCTTTTGGCAGATTTCAAAAATTTACTTGATAAGAACTATAACAACACCGCCAAACATTTGCTATGCGCCCATAACGGTATCGAATTTGACTTCCCATATATCGCAAGAAGGATGCTGATCAATGAAGTTGCGCTTCCGGTTTTATTAGATGTGTCCGGCACAAAAAGCTGGGATAATAAATGGCTCATCGATACCATGGATCTATGGCGCTTTGGCGACTATAAAGAAAAAACTTCGCTTAATTTACTGGCAGCTTGCTTTAACATTCCCAGTCCGAAAGACGACATCAGCGGGAAAGATGTTGCCAGGGTATATCATCAGGAAAAAGACCTGGAGAGGATTATGATCTATTGCCAGAAGGATATTGTGACGCTTTTTAGACTCTTTCAGAGGTTTTCATCAGTGCCTATGATTGCGGATGAAGAAGTGGTCTATACCTAAAGAGTGAGAAGTAAGATGTGAGAGGTGAGAAGTCGCTTACGTCAGCCACCTCTTACTTTTCACTTCTTACTCTTCAAAAGTTCACGCTCTTCCCTTTCGGGTACTTCACGGTATATTCAAACGTAACGTTCTTTTCTTCTGCAGGATTTAAGTTTATTCTCCAGGTAAGGGTTCCGGTTAATGGGTTTAGTTCTGCTCCGGATGATTGAATGAGATCAACTACAATATCTTTCTGCGTAGATACAGGTATCTGGTCTTCTATTTTGACGGTAACCGGTGCGGATTTGGTATTCCTTGTACTTATCACATAACCAAATGATTGGATCTGGCTGCTGCCGAGGAACTGATTCCTTGTAAAATTTTTGACCCTCGTACGACGGATATTAATCCTTTTATCCCTCCCGAATGAAACACTCAAAGTGTCTTTTGTAATAGAAGGATCGATATATGATTTACCTACAAAACTGTTCTCTAAAAAGATATTAACGTCGCCCGGTAGGAGATTGTATTCTTCCCATCCTGTGATATCTGCTTGCAGAAATACATCCGTACTGAGTTTCGGTGCGGCTGAGTAGGAGAATTTTGCGTGAAGGGTATCCTGTTGTATTCTGACATGCCTGGCAACGCCATCTGATAAAATATTGTATTTCAGATTGATGTCAAAGACTGTTGCAAGGATATTCTGGTTCATATTGGTATAGTCGGAGGCGTAATTAATGCCGCCTGAAGGAACCGGTTGCGCTACAGCATTATTAACATCGCCACTGGGCGCGTTGTTAGAATAAAATGAATTATTCATCATTCTCTTGTTCATAATTACTTGTTGGTTTTCATAATCCAATCTGTTCACAATCAATCTTGGCTTAATCCCACTTACAGATGGATTGCCGGTTGATAGGGTCAATTTTACGTTATTCCAGTCCTCACCCGAAGATTGAGAAACTTCCGCATCATAATCCAATAAGATATTTGAGCTGTCATTTGCTGCCCGCATATTATATGCTGGTATCCATGATGCCTGGCTCACGTAGTATGAGAATGAAATATCAGCTTCAGCATAGCCTGGGCTGGTGGCGATCACGGTTATTTCACCTTGAGGCGAGCTGTTTTTACGATGAATTTCATTGAGCTGGGCATTAAGCGGCGTAATTTTATCTGTCAGTTCTTTTTCCCTCGCGTGCAATGGCATCAAGCCGTTTAGAATGTCTTTTATTCTTTTATCAAAAAAATCTGCAGAGTTTTCAAGAGCATCAACAAAGGCTCCCTGGCTACCCGGAGTCACTTTATAATTTGCCTTCATCATTTCCAGTTCCGTATTCAGGGCTGATATTTCATTTTGGACCAGATTTAGCCTGTGATTCAGGGTATCAAGGATGGTTTGCAATGCTGTTTCTTCGGATGATTTTTGAGCGGTACTCAGATAGTTTGTGGCTGCATTTACAGATAAAATAGTCATGCTGCTGTTACTTTCAAGTCTTACGCTATTTATGTCCAGGTAATTTGACAATCCATCCAGTATAATTTCGTTGCTCCCTTGTTGAAGATTGACATGCGCGGTGCGCTTTACCTGAGCTCCCTGAAGGTAAACTGTCACTTCAGAGACCTGGGAAGCAAAATGCCTTGGTTCTGCAAATGCAACCAATTGGATAAAAAGAAAAGTCAACAAAAAGGCAGGGATCAATTTTTTCATTTTGAGAATTTTAGTCTTTTACCGGAACTTACAATTACCATGCAAATTTTAAAAAATCTGAGGGGTTTTGGTGTTGTAGTTTAAGATTTGTTTCTGATTTTTACGATCTGGCAAAAATACTTTTCATATCTTAAATCCTTATATGCCCCCCAATTCACAATTTATGAGAAATCGCTATCTTCGCAGGCTTACTATTTAAATGCACTGAAACGTATAAACCATGAAAAAGAGCTTATTCACGCTGTCCTTTTATTTTTTGGCATCATTTGCCATATATGGGCAGGCACCGGCAGCCGTACCATTCACGCCCGGTCAACCGGTTTTAATAGAGCAGGTCTCCAAGCCTGTTGACACCAAAGAAGACCTCACTATTCCATATAGCAAATACAAGCTTGCCAATGGGTTAACACTTATAATTGCTGAAGATCATTCTGACCCTATCGTCCATGTAGATGTTACATATCATGTTGGTTCAGCAAGAGAAGAGCCGGGGAAATCGGGGTTCGCTCACTTTTTTGAGCATATGATGTTTCAGGGATCAAAACACGTTGCCAATGGCCAGCAGTTTCAGATCGTAACAGAAGCGGGTGGAACCATGAATGGAAATACCACCAGCGACCGTACCCGCTATTTTGAAACGCTACCCAAAAACTACCTGGAAACCGCACTTTGGCTTGAATCAGACAGGATGGGGTTTTTATTGGATTCAGTGACTCAGAAAAAATTTGAAATACAACGGGCCACCGTTAAAAACGAAAAAGGCCAGCGTTATGACAACCGTCCCTATGGAAGGTTGAACGAAATGCTGGATAAGAATTTTTACCCTTTTGGTCACCCATATTCATGGCCAACCATCGGTTATGTGCCAGACCTGAACAGGGTGGGAGTTGAAGATCTTAAGAAATTTTTTCTGCGCTGGTATGGGCCAAACAATGCGGTGCTTACCATTGGCGGTGATGTTAATACCTATGACGTGGTACAGCTTGTACAAAAATATTTTGGTTCGATTCCTCCATGCCCTGAAGTGGTAAATGCAAAACCTGAATACTTTAACTTCGACAAAGACCGCTACATCAGCATGGAAGATAATGTACGTTTCCCTATGATCGTAATGGCATTTCCTTCTGTAGCACAGTATAATGATGATGAAGCGGCATTGGACCTTCTTGCAGAACTTATGGGTGGCGGCAAATCATCCCTGATCTATAAAAACTTTGTAAAATCACAAAAAGCCATTAATGCATCTGCATCAGATCCTACTGGAGAACTTGGAGGACAGTTTACTTTCAGCGTACAGGCTATGCCGGGTACCAAACTTGCGGATATGGAAGCACTTTTGAGAAGTACAATTAAAGAGTTTGGAGAAAAAGGAATTACAGACAAAGACCTCGAAAGAGTAAAAGCTGGCAGGGAAGCTCAAATGACTTTCCGCCTTGAAAGCATTGCAAATAAAGTGAATATTCTTTCTGATTATCAGACCTATAAGGGCAATCCAAATTTTATCAGGTCAGATATCTACAGGTATAATGCAGTGACCAAAAAAGACATTTTGCGGGTTTTTGAGGTGTATATCAAATCCGCGCATTGCGTTATTGCTAGTATTTATCCAAAAGGACACAAAGAGCTTATTGCCGCTGCTGATAATTATACGGCCGGAGGAGACAGTTCTAAGTTAAAACACCAGGACTATGATCTTAAACCACAAACGGTACATGATAATTTTAACCGTAAAAAACAACCGAAAAAAGGACCGGTTCCGGTTATGAGTGTGCCACAAAATTTCAGCACTTTAGATCCGAATTTTATCAATGCTACCGGTGTGGCAAACAATGAAATACCTGTAGATTATATAGAGATCAATATAAAAGCAGGTCAGAATCTTGAAAGGAGAGATAAGGCAGGCTTAGCATACCTGGCAGCCAAAATGCTCCAGGAATCAACCACAGGAAGAACAACAGAGCAATTGAGTGATGCATTTGAAAGGTTAGGAACCGATATTTCAGTAAGGCCGGGAAAGGAATATATTACTATTGCAGCGCATTGCCTTAGAAAGAATATGGATCAGACGCTTATGCTTATAAATGAGATGGTGACGATGGGGAAATTTGATCCGGACGATTTTAAAAGAGTAAAAGATGAAACGTTACAGCTTATTGCGAATCAATCAGTAAGAGCTGATGCATTGGCAGATAATACTTTCAACAACATTATTTATGGGGACGAAAACCCGTATGGCACTTCAATTCTTGGAACAAAAGAATCAGTAGAGAATATAACCGTGGATGATGTGAGAATATTCTTGCAATTAAACGTGAGCATAAAAACCACACATATTTTCGTTAGTGGTGATATTGACCCAAACAAACTGACTTCACAAATGGCGTTTTTCCCGGGATGGGTACCTTCTGCCAGACCGGAACCACATGTAAGAACACCTAAACCAATTGAAAAAACAAAAATTTATCTGGTAAACAAGGACAATGCGCCGCAATCTGAAATCAGGATCGGTTACCTGGCGCTGCCATGGGATTCTACTGGAGATTTCTTTAAGGCCAATGTGATGAATTATACCCTTGGCGGGGCATTCAGCAGCAGGTTGAATCTTTTCTTAAGAGAAAAAAAGGGATATACTTATGGCATCAGAAGCAGTTTTGACGGTAACCATACGGCAGGACCTTTTTCAGTATCAGCCGGAGTGAAAGGAGATATTACTGATAGCGCCGTCATGTATGCGATGGATATTATTAAAACTTTTGCGGATAAGGGGATCACAAAGAAAGAACTGAAATTTACCAAAAACGCATTACTGGACAGGGAAGCGCTCAGGTATGAAACCAACGCACAGAAGGTTGCTTATATAGAGAGAATGGTAGACTATCATCTTTCAGAGAACTATGTAAATGAGCAGGAAAGCGTTCTTAAAGGTCTGTCGCGTAAGGAGATCAGCAAGATTGCAAAAACATATCTTCCAACTGATAAAATGGCGATAGTAGTGGTAGGCGATGCCAAAAGTCTCAAAGACAAACTATCAAAATTGGGCTATGAGGTAGTAGAAGTGAAGTGATCAGCTTTTGGAATAAACCTATTTGAAAATTGATAAAAAGAAAATGACAATCAGGTTAAGGATTTTGGTATTTCTGTTTTTATTTTCATCAACAGCTGTAATTAAAGCACAGGCTCCTAAACCGGCAACCTGGGATTTTGAAGTAAAGAAGACTTTAACCAATGAGTACGATTTGATTTTTAAATTGAATATCAGGCCCGGAACCCATGTCTATTCTCAGTTTATTGGTTCAGACGGACCTATTCCAACCTCTTTTCACTTTGACAAAAACAGTAATTTCACACTGGTTGACAGTGTGAAAGAAATTACCAAACCTATTAAAGTCCATGACAAAATGTTTGACATGGATCTGCTGTATTTTGAAGACAGCGCCATATTTGTTCAACACATAAAACTGATCAACCTGGTAAGTCAGGTCAGCGGCGGACTCGAATTTATGGCTTGCGACGGTACCAAGTGTTACCCTCCTGCCAAATTGAATTTTGCATTTAATATTCCTAAATAATCCGAAATCAAATATATTATGGAACCAAAGCGTTCTATAAGCTGATATTGTAAACGATGATATTCAAAATAAATAAATGGCTTGTTCTGGTATTTGCTTTAATAAGCCTGCAAGCCAATGCTGCAATCCTAAAACCCGTAAAGTGGTCTTATTCATGCAAAAAGATCAATGAAACTACATACGATCTTATCATGGATGCCCATATTGATAAAGATTGGCATTTGTATTCCCAACACATCGGTGAAAACGGTCCCATACCTACTTCTTTTCATTTTGATACGGATCCCGCTGTTACCATAGTTGGAGATGTTAAGGAGAAAGGTAAAGCCATTAAAATTCACGATCCCAACTTCGATATGGAGGTGATCTATTTTAAAACCGATGCCATATTTGTTCAGAGGGTGAAGGTTTCAAAATCAGTCACTGAAATCAATGGAAGTCTTGAGTTCATGGTTTGCAACGATAACGTGTGTCTTCCTCCGGAGACCAAGAAATTTACCATCGCCCTCAATGAAGCCGTTGCAGAACCCATAGCAAAACCGAAAGAAAATGCGGTCGGCCAGATTGCAAATACTACCGTGCAACCTGCAGTAATAGACCCTGCTCCATGGACCTTCGACATTAAAAACATCAAGGGAAATGAGTATCAACTGCTTCTTACTGCACATATTGAAAAAGGCTGGGTGCTGAACGCGCAAAACATCAATGGAAAGAATAATTTTAAATCCCCTGTTCTGCAGTTAGCTGTTGATTCTTTTAAAGCCACTGATTTCCTTTTATCGAATAACAAAACCATAAACTTCACCATTTCTGATGCGAGTTCGCATGCCGGGTATGAGAATGAAGCAGTCTTTTCTCAGAAGGTTGTCATGCTCAAAAAGTCTAAAAAATTAAACGGCACTATCTCATTTACGGTTTGCAACAATTTTGACTGTCTTCCTGTAAAACACGTTTCGTTTTCATTAGATGTGCCAAAGGAACAAGTTGCTATTCAGTTAGAAGGAAACAAACCGCTATCTACTATATTTCTGCTTTGTTTTTTTGGAGGATTTGCAGCCTTACTCACCCCTTGTGTGTACCCGATGATCCCGCTCACGGTGAGCTTTTTTACAAAACATAACGAGAAAAAATCGAGCGGTGTTGGTAGCGCTATGCTTTTCGGCGCTTCCATCATTCTTATATATGTAGGTCTTGGTTTATTGATCACTCTTATCTTCGGGCGAAATGGGCTTAACAACCTGGCCAGCAATGTGTACACCAACCTGGCTTTCTTTGTAGTGTTCCTCATTTTTGCGTTTTCTTTCCTCGGTGCTTTTGAAATAGCCCTGCCATCGTCATGGGCCAATAAATCAGATTCCCGCGCAGAGAAAGGCGGCATTATCGGTATTTTCTTTATTGCACTTACGCTTACTATAGTTTCATTCAGTTGCACGAGCCCTGTTATTGGCCCGCTTGTTTATTTTGCGGCGAGTGGGGGAGGGTATGCAGGCCCCGCTGTTGGTATGATGGGTTTTGCATTGGCATGGGCGCTGCCTTTTACATTTTTTGCGATGTTCCCTGCCCTCATGCAGAAGCTACCAAAGTCGGGCGGATGGCTCAATTCGGTAAAAGTAACCTTTGGTTTTTTAGAGCTGGCCCTGGCCCTCAAATTTTTATCAACTGCTGACCTTACCTATAACTGGGGAATCCTGAAAAGAGAATATTTCATTGCACTGTGGATCATTATTTTTGGTTTGTTGGGTCTTTATCTTCTCGGCAAGTTAAAACTCAGCCATGATACTCCTGTTAATCATATCTCAGTCACCAGGTTGATGCTGGCGATACTTTCGTTATCGTTCGCCCTGTACATGGTTCCGGGATTATGGGGCGCGCCTGTGAGGCTTTTAAGTGGCATTGCCCCACCTTCTTCATACTCAGAATGGATACATGAAGAGCCTGGCCAAAAGGCTGATAATCCCGTAGCGTCCAAAACAGATAATACCGACAAGCCCCACAAATACCACGAGCTGTTTAAAAGTCCGCACGGTATCAAGGCTTATTACGATTATGATGAAGCAGTAGCTGCTGCCAAAGCCGCGCACAAACCTCTTATGCTTGATTTTACGGGCCATGCGTGTACGAACTGCCGCCTGATGGAGGAAAATGTGTGGAGCAACCCAACGGCGCTGTCAATGCTTAAGAACGATTATATTCTCGTTTCTCTTTATGCCGATGACCGGACAGCATTACCTCTGACCGAACAATTCACTTCTAAATACTCCGGCGATAAAATTGAAGATATCGGCGACAAATGGAAAGACCTGGAAACCGGGCGATACAATACCAATGCACTGCCTTTTTATGTATTGCTTGACAATAATGAAAACATGATCGGGAAATATGACGGCTATGATCCGGACCAGGATAAGTTTGTTACTTTTCTTACCAATGGTAAATCCGCTTTTCAAAAGACTGCTACCGCGTCTTTGAATTGAGGGGTACACACCCCCGCCGCTCTTTTAAGGGCAACTATACCCATTTACACGGAGACTATTTTTTTGGAATTATTAATTAGTTTTTGGACCTTTAGCTTCTAAAAATTAAAATCATGAAAAGCAAATTTTTTCAAGTATGTGTGGGTTTAAGTATGGTATTACTTGCTTCTGGATTCTTTATTCGCTCAATTAATTCTGCGAAAGCGAGCCCTTTACAAACTACTCAGGGAGGTAAATATGGGATGTTGTTAGTATCCGTAAACGGTGGTATTTTGGTTTGGAATACTGCTACAGGTGAAAGTAAATTGTTTTCAGGGGCTTATAACGTGGAACCGCCTTATGGGTTCTGAAATTGGTGTGTAGATGGAAATTGTAGCAAAGTTGTTTTACTGATATAGGTTGATCCCCTTTATTTCTAACTTTGCCCTGGATTTTTCATCTAACATTACAATACATACCCATGACTATTGAGGAAAACCTGAACAATGCATTGCAGACCCTGCAGTTATTTATAAGCCATAAAAAAAATATCGATACCATCCAGGATGCCGGTGATATGATGGTGCATGCCTTGAAATCAGGGAAGAAGATCATTACATGCGGCAATGGAGGTTCCATGTGCGATGCGATGCACTTTGCACAGGAGATGACCGGCCGTTTCAAAAATTTCCGCAAATCCCTGCCTGCCATATCGATATCAGACCCTGCCTATCTTACCTGTGCTGCAAATGATTTCGGGTACGCGCAGGTGTTCTCCAGGTTTATAGAAGGTATGGGAAATGAAGGTGATATATTATTGGCCATATCAACTTCAGGAAATTCCGAAAATGTTATTGCCGCTGCAGAAACTGCAAAAGCCATGGGCATAAATGTGATAGGACTTACCGGAAAGGAAGGCGGCAAATTAGCACCATTATGCGATATCGAGATCCGCGCGCCGCATACTCATTATGCAGACAGGGTACAGGAAATACATATTAAAGTGATCCACAGCCTGCTTGATTTTATCGAAGAAGGAATTAAGAATTAGGAATTACGAATTACAGTTTTATAATTGGTTTATGAGTCGGGAAATCCTGCTCATCCTTAAATCTTGTAAATCCTGATTCAGATACTTTCCTTTCGCTCTTCACTTTCCTTTTACTCCGGTCTCAAAACAAATGGTTCTGTCCAGCCTTCGCCTTCCTGGAAAGGATTGAAATGATTGTCGAATACATTTTCAAATGATTTATCCGCAGTTATTTTCATCAACCAATTGAGTTTAGCATTTATGGGTTTTGATTTCTTCCTGAATTTGATGTCAATTATAGACAAAAAACCGGTGTCGGTAGTTAATGGAACTCCGGCGAAAGATTCAGCGTGTATATTTATAGATAATACATTTGTTTTAATCCTTGTTACAGTATTATAGGTCGAATCATTTGGATTAAAGCCCGGCCTCCAAAAAAAATCCGTATCCGTTTTACCCCCATCTTTTTCATCCGCAAAACTTATCCGGGTATTGTCATAATCAAACATAAAATTGGCGTCACGCAGCAACTCGCCTGACTTTTCAGATTTTATCTCCATCCTGAGTATCACAAAAGAATCATTGTTGGAAATCACTTTCCACCTTGTATCTATTTTTGACTGATTTTGAGAATTAGCGGGAACGCAAAATGCAGCAAAACATAAATATATGAATAGATTGGTAAGATTTTTTTTCAAGGAGGGGTATTTCCTGATTGTTTTCAAAGGCTAAATTAATCCGTTTGCTGCAAAGTTGCAACATTTCCCTTAACATAATTTAAGAAATTGTCATGAAATAAGATGACAAAAGTCAGTTGAGGTTAGAGGTGTAACAATCCTTCGTTCCCAGCCACTAACGACTAACCCCTGATTCCTGACCCCTGAATTACTGCTTCACCATTCTTCCATAGGTAGTCTTTCCGTTGGAAGTCATAGTTACCGTATAAACACCTGGTTGCCAGGATGCAGTATTCGTAATATTGTAAGAGTTTACGCCTTCTGAAGCGGTAAGCTGAACATCCACCATTACATTGCCACTCATATTTACCACCCTCATCCGTACTCCACCTCCATTTGATGTTTTGTAATTGACAGTTGTGTTATCATGGAAAACCGTGGGACTGATAGAAGTAAGTTCAAAGCTGACAGACGAAGTATCAAGCAATGCAGTGCCGGCGTTATTGTTTGTATTAACTGAAACGATATTTGAAGTATCTGTATTCCCATTTAAATCAACAAGTAATACCCTGTAGTAAGAAATACCCGAAATCGGTTGTTTATCAAAGTCTGTATAGTCCTGGCTGTTTTGACTTGCCCCTTCGCTGTTCATTGTCAGAATTGAATCGAAATTAATACTGTCCTTACTTCTTTGTATGGTAAAATACGCGGTATTATATTCTGAAGATGTTGACCATTCCAATTCAGTTTCATCGTTTTTCAATCCAGCCGTTAAACTGATGTGGATCGGCGGCGGCGGGATCACTGCCATATTTGATAGCGTGCCCTGGTCAAAAGGATTATCCCGATCGTCAAATATATCATCAAACGTAGGCGCATTGTTTTCATGCATGGCCCAGGTAAGGCCTGAATTATAAGATGGATTAAGAATTGTAAAATATACATCAATCACCGGTGTATATGCTGATGTGTTTGAAACAGGTGTTCCCTTACCGCCTGTAAAATCAAGAAGGACATAAATATAGCCGGGCATGGGTTGGGTAACTTTGGAAGTGGCGGAGTAGTTTGAATTGGCCCCTGGCGCAAAACCATTGGCCCATACATAATCTGTATTTATGGTTCCAGGAGTGCCGCCTGAATGGAAACTAAGATCATTCGGATTAAATTTAAAAATAAAGGTAGATGGCCCCAGGTTCTTGTTCGCAATATTGGTCCTTATTCCCAGTTCCATATGTATAATTGTTCCATCATTGCTGATAACAGTCCATTTAGCATCCAGTTTCGGATTGCCTGTTGCAGCAAATCCATGCCTGATATTGCCGATATTGAACACGAAAAATAGTACGACGATAATAGCTAATATAGAGGATGCGGCTGCAACTACGAGTATAGTCCTCCGCGACATTTTCTGTTTCTGGCTTACGCCTGATCTCTGAATCATTCTCATTCTTAATTTAGGGCTTTCCAAAATTATTTCGATTCAAAGTTAAAACTCGTTTTTGAAACATAGACGTTTATGTGATGAATGACCCTGCATACATGATAAACATCATGATTAAAATGATGGGAAACACGATTACCGTCATTGCGAGTGGAGCAACTGAGCAATAGCGAAGTTGTGGAGCGTGGCAATCCGTCGGGGCGAAGGGATGCTTGTCGGTAAAAGACCATTGAGGCATCTGACGACGGATTGCTTCGGTTCATTGCTCCCTGAGGTCGCAATTCTCCTCGCAATGACGGTCTTCGGTTCGATGTGACTGACATTTCGCTATTCATAAATGTATTTTCCCCAATACCTTCCCATATACGTATCTCACGCATCAAGAGGTTTTTGCCTTGTAAAAATGTATAGACCCCAATACTCATTTGTAAGAAAGCATCCTGAAAACCATGTTTTTATGCCTCAGTCATTACAAATTTTTAAACTCATTGCGTTATTGCGGTGGCTGAACCTGTCGAAGCTCGATCCGCAATACCATGAATGCAGCTTAAATCTGTAAATTAAAGACCATAATCGATTGATTTTAAGGATAATCCTAAATCAAATTAATAATTTACTCCCAATATTACACTAAACATCAAAAGCCCTGCCACAATCAATTCCCCAATTATCTCGGGACAGAACTTTGTCTTAATACAAATTTAACGAAAAAAAGTTGTGTAACATGCAGAGAAGCTGTGTTTTTTGCGACATTATGTTTTTTTAACATATGAATTAAAATTCAAAAGTATATCAAAAGCGGAACCTGTCTGTCAGGGCTATGGCCTTTCCGTGGTCTGTCTCCTGACAGACCACTTGTTATCAATGGCCTATATTCCGGTCTGTCTCCCGACCGGTGAGGATCAGCGCTTCGCCAGAAATCTTCGCAAGGACGGGGTAAAGCCCTGGCCCACAAAAACAAAAGACCCGAAGATTCTGGAAACCTTCGGGTCTTTTGTATATCGGTGTGATCCGTACAATCCGTTTAATCAGCGATCAGTTCTTCACCATCTTGATATACGAACTCCGCCCATCGTAGTACATCGTAGCGATATACATCCCGGGTGACCATCCGCCAGTGTTATCCAGTTGATATTTGTTGTCCCCACCTGTGGAAGCAACCTGGATATCCTCGACAATCCGGCCATTCAGGTCCGTAACTACCAGCCTTGCAGGGGCTTCGGCAGGCATTTTATAATAGATGGTTGTATTATCTCCAAAATTTGTAGGGCTTACGGAATTGATAGCGAATTCACCCACAGCAGGATTATATACAGACACCATATTGAAAGTCTGGCTGGCGCCATTGAAATCCGTTTGTTTCAGGCGGTAATAAGAAGTACCCGGCAGCGGTGCTTCATCATAGGCGACATAGTTGATCTTCACCTGGCTGTTGTCTGCCCCATCTCTGTTGAACAGATCGACAAAATTTTTGCCATCAGCGCTTCTTTCTATGGTGAAATAGGCATTATTGATTTCTGATATGGTAGTCCAGTTGATACGGGTTACGCCTTGATTCAGAACGGCGGAAAAATTTGTCAGGGTTATAGGAAGTGGAGATGCCAGATTTGAGAATGTGCCAACATCGTAATGCAAATAAGTGGCAAGGCCTGGAATAAGTGGGTCAATTACGTCATCGAATACATTAGTTAAACTATCATTACTCGGTCCATTTGTTCCCATGGTCCATACTAAATCTGAAGTTCCTCCGGGAACCAATGTTGTAAATACAATATCAATGATTGATGTATACGAACTTGTGCTTGATATTTCTGTACCATTATGGCCATTTGGTGCATTCCCAGCACCGGATTCGGATCTGTTTCTTGTCTGTGAATAATCAAAAATGACATCAATATTTCCTGTAATAGGTTGTGTTACTTTTACACTATTATAGTTTGCGTTAACATTTGGGTCAAAATTAGCAGGAACAAAAAAATCAGTATTTTGTGCCGCACTTGTACCCGCCGGGAAGCTTAGATTTGTTGAATTGAAACTAAATTGAAAGGTGGCTGCACCAAGATTTTTATTCGCGGAATCACATTTTACCCCTATGGTTATTCGATAGTGTATGCCATCATCAGTAACAACTGTAAATTTTGCGTCCATCTTCGAAAGAACTCTCGTTGCATATAAGTCAGTGTTTTTAGAAAACATGAATGCACAGAAAATCAAAAAACAGCTTAGGTATTTAGTAAAATTTTTCATTTTTATATGTAAGTATTCTTTTTGCAAAGTAAAGTAATTTTTTTTTCAATTTTAGAAATGAAATGACTCGTTCAGATTAATTAGGAATAAAAATTAAGATTATGGTACTTGTGTAGCTGTTCCGCTGTTTGGTCGCCAGTAGGTTACATAATCCCCTGTAATCACCTGACCATCAAGGTTAAAATCAGCTTTTAAATAACCAACTGTCCCGCTCTCAGGCCGCCAGTATGATACGTAATCAGAGGAAATTACCTGTCCATCACCGTTTGCATCACCAGCCAGCATGCCATACTTATTGGTGCCCAATAATTTCATTGCCGTGCCTCCCTGGGTATATACCTGGCCTAATGCGGTTGAGAAATCATAAGAATTGCTGCTAGCTGTTAAGGTTTGCGGTAACTTAGTCATAATGGCCAGGTGGTTTCTATGCCTTACCACAATGTAATATGGGGTACCTGCCACTGCAGATGAAAATGTCACCGGGCTCGTTCCGTCTATATCTACGATAGTCCCATCGTCTTTCAGGAATGCCGCTCTTTTCTGAACAGTGGAACTTGAAGCAGTTGTGGTTCTTATTTCTACAAGTACCCAGTCAACGATATGAGAGTTGGCGGCGAAGAAGCCTGATGTCACTGATTCAGTGCCGGCATAATTCCATGGAGCCACATTATAAGGCTGGCTGGTAGCATGAGCGGCCAAATAACCTCCGCTGTTCAATGTGGTATTCATTTTTCCCGTCCCCGAGTTGTATGGACCTTGTATATAAGCCGTCAGACTCAATGCCACCGTTGGCGTTATCACATCCAATGTTCCAGCGCTCGAGGTAACCGGCGCACAACCTGTAGGGGTTACCACACACTCATATTGGTTATTATTAGAAGTTGATGTCGGTGCCGGTACCGTATAGGAAGAACCCGTGCCACCGGATATCGTGTTATATGAAACACCTGCATTGGTACTTACCTGCCATTGGTAAGTTAAGGAAGGTGATCCTGTTGAAGTCACCGAAACTGTAAACACGGCATTGGTGCCGGAGTTCGTGGTTTCACTGGCTACAGTTGCAGAACTGATACTGATAACGTTTAACAATCCTGATGTTGAAGTCAAAGCCGAACATCCGCTTGGGGTTACAATGCAACGGTATTGGAAATTGTCAGAGGCTGGCGTTAATGACGTAACTGTATAGCCTGGTGATGTAGCGCCGATAACCGTAATAAATGTGTGGCCGCCGTCAGAGCTTTCCTGCCATTGGTAGTTGAGAGGTGCAGGCCCGGTATTTACGACCGAAGCGTTGAATACAGCGGTGCCGCCATTACATGTTGCCACGCCTGCCACAGAAGCAGATGTAATACCATTCACATTGAGCGTACCGGCAGTAGAAGTAAATGGAGAACAACCTGCAGGAGTCACCACACATTCAAACTGGTAATTGTCATAAGACCCTGATGCTGTTGCTACGGTATAGGTTGAAGACGTAGCACCTGGTATGTTTGAGAAACCACCGCCTGTGTTTACCATCCATTGGTAATTGAATGGGCCAGGGCCCTGAGTGGTAGTTGAAACTGCAAAGTCTGCTTCGGTGTTTGCACATACGGTTTGGCCATTAACACTTGCAGCAGTGATGCTGTTTACATTAAGCGTACCCGCTGTCGATGTGTATTCAGAACATCCTTCCTTTATCACCACACATTGATACAGATAGCCGTTATAGGAGATATCCGGGGCAGTCACAGTATAAGTTGGTGCCGATGTACCATCAGGTAAAACGGTATAACTGTTTCCGCCATCCGTACTCACCTGCCATTGATAATTTAATGGAATAGGCCCGGTTGTGTTGGATAAAACCGTCATGACGGCATTGCTGCCCAGGCATGCGCTCACATTGGCTACAGATGCTGATATTATGGCGTTGACATGCAGCGTCCCGACGGTAGATGTAAATGGCGTACAGGTTACGGAATTTACGACACATTTGAATTGATTACCATCATTGGCACTGGTAGGGGAGGCGACAGTATAAGACTGTGATGTAGCACCTGCTATTGATGAGAAAGTAGTGCCGCCATCCACGCTCACATACCATTGATACGTAAGAGGCCCGCTACCTGTTGCAGTGCCGTTTGCCGTAAATACGGCCTGGTTTCCGGCGCAAACGGTATCATTGGCTACCGTGGCGCTCACAATACAAGTGACAAGCGCTTCGGAATCTATGACACCAAATGGCGAGAATGAAGTGATACCGGTGCGTGTAAGCCAGTAAGTA
>Ga0206979_1072_pt1 | contig 17402 bp, 8 predicted proteins | sample Alteio_BWMinCont_19_FD_153463 | JGI IMG/M metagenome (GOLD analysis project Ga0206979, IMG submission 153463) | Enriched cells from forest soil in Barre Woods Harvard Forest LTER site, Petersham, Massachusetts, United States -... | ecosystem: Environmental > Terrestrial > Soil > Temperate forest >... | reverse complement strand
AGGCGGTGGATCATTGTCAGGTTCATGGCATCATTATAGGCCAGTTGTTTGAGGAAAAATTCTTTGAGTTTCATAGTTAGAAAATTATAGAATGATTGAATGATCGAGTGTATGAATACTTAAATTTTAACCATTCAAATTTCATCATTTTATCAATTATTTTTTACTTTTTTGGCTCTTTTCCTGAAAAGCTCACTTATCTTGTCGAATTCCCATCTGATAGAGAACCCAATTCCTTGTGTAGCTGAGTTCTGGTCAATGACAGGGTTATTATTTGTCCGTCCAAATACTTTCACCTGGGTATTACCATCAGGGCTGAGTTTGTAAGCCAGCTGGGTATTGTAATTGTTATAATCAAAATCGTAAGTTACACTGATATTTGCCCTTTGCTGAAGCACATCCTTGCTCAGTTTCAAAGAAAATTCTTCCTGAGCCTTATTGTAGATATTGTTGTTAGACACATTTAACCCAACATGGAGGTTTTCAAGCCCGCGTACCTTAGAGATCATATCATTAAGCTGGGAACTGGCAATATCTCCCATGCTAGAATAAACCGTTGAGTTGAGTGCATTATTCACTCCAAAATTTGAGCCAAGAGATTGATCTACAGGCGCGAATTGATTCAGCACTAGAAGACTAACCACCTGCTGATCAATATCCTGCTGATTGCCTTTTATCTGGTTTACCTTTGTTTCTATATCAGTTGTTCCAGGGGCTGCCTGGTTTAATTCCTCAATTTCAAAATCGAGCCTTATTTCAGGTTGAAATAATGAGCCTTTAAGATTAAGTATAGCTTCTACAGGATACACTCTTTCAAAATTATCTATTTCTTCTGTAGAAGCTGTAGCTGCAGAAGAGCCCATAAGTGGATATAGAGTAGTTCTGGCTGTATAGATAGCCTGCATATTTAGCTGAGCTTCATATGGATTACCGTTCCAGTTAATAGTACTGCCATTGTTTATCGTAAAAGACTTGCTGATGAGTCCATTAAGAGCGGTAAATTTATATTTTCCATCAGAGATAGTATATGTGCCATACATGTTGAAATCCCCATCAGTGTTTATTTCAAGTCTCATATTGCCATTGCCATGTGCCTCAATAATATCTCCAACCCTGGGATCAAAAATGATCTGCCCGAAAGCGTCAGGAGTAATATCCAGATCCATAGTTAGTTCTATTCCCGATAATTTTACCTCATGCACTTTCTTGAGATAGGTTGATTTATTGATAAATTTTATATAATCATAACCATAGAATGTATTGCCGGAAGATATGGGCATATAGAATGTTGTGCCCTTGTCAGTCTTCATTTTTATGGCAAATTTCAGATTGTCAAGGGTACCGTTAATAGAAACTTTTCCAGTGCCGAAACCTCTTCCAAAATAGAGATCATTGATTTTTTGAGTGGTGTTCAAAGCCATGAATTTTTTAGCTTCGATATTCAAGTCTATCCCCAAATTATTTAAGTCGGCCAAATCAAGAAGACCATTTACCATTGCTTTATTGTTGCCCTGGTCATATACGGCAAGGTCTTTGACAATTATAGTGCGGCCGCTGAAAGTAAAACGATGGGTAAAATGATATTTGACATTTGTATAGTTTACCTTAAATTCTGCTCCTGAAAGATCAATATCTCCTGAAATATTTGGAGCCTTTAGGGTACCGTTAACAAGCATAGCTGCAGTGGCCTGTCCTTTAAATTCTGAAAACACAGTATTCACAAAAGGCTCAAAAAGTTTTAGGTCGGTCTGGTTCAGGTTTAGGTTGAGCGCCAGAGCGCGGCTCTGATCAATATTCACGGCGCCAACAGCGCTTGCAATTTCATCACCTTTGCTGTTAAACAGCTTGGTATCAATGCTGATTTTAGAGGTGCTTTCATCATAATTTGTCTGGGCAGAAATTGTCCCAAGGGTATCTCCATTGTATGAAGTATTTGAAATATAAAGCGCAGATTCCATAATGGGTTTGGCGTTGAGGTTACTCAGGATGATCTGCCCGTTAACCGATCCGCCGAAATGTGATATCTCAGGCACAAAATCTCCGACAGTTGCCACATCCAGATTTTCCATAATAAAGCGCATCGGATAGGAGTGATGGAGTGAATAAGCTCCTGAAACCTTAATCTTTTCATTTCGTTTGCTAAAATCAAACTCAGGTATGCTGACAAGGGTATCTTTATAAAATACAATTCTTTGAGCTGATATATTCCATGTATCATCTGCGATTTTTATCTTTGATGAAGGTGAAATGTCAAGATAAGCCTGCCCGTTATTTGCGACATCAAAACTTCCTGAAAGTGAGGCCTGTTTTTGGTTCATAAAATCTGTTCCCTGTATGTCAAAGAATAATTTTTCAGTATTGCTTTTCAGTTTTATGACAGCATCACGTACCAGTTCTGTGTCACGGTTGATAAAAGCGCCTGCCGTTATATTAAGATCAAGCCCATCATTATTCCCTTTACCATTGAAAGCGAGGTCTTTAAAGTGGAGTTGTTTATAGGAGACTTCCGGGAGGTTTCCGCTCAATTCAAGTTTATTCCCATCACTGTGGATGCTTCCTTTCAGGTATCCGGAATCAGCAACAGAAAAGTTCGTACGTAGTATTGATAAAATGGGTTCCACATTAAAAAATCGAATATCAAAATTGACATATTGGCCCGTAACAGATTCTTTGTTAAACTGGTAAAATCCGGAATCGACATAGTGCCTTGCTGCCGCTTTTACAAGATCTGCCAGTCTGCTTACCTGGAAATTGCCGCTTATTTTTGCCTGGATCAGTCCGGAATATAAATTGATCATCCTGTTATCGGTATTCACAACCGAATAAAGGCTCATGTTATCGAAGTTATAAACTTTGCCCGGGATCATTATACGGGTATCGCGAGCTATAACCTGCCCATCAATATCATCTGGTTTAATTCCTTTGACATTGATGCTAATATTCGTAGCTATATCCAGTGAATCCCTTGCCAGGTTGAGCGCATAAAGATCAGCATTTGGAATTTTTGCAGTAAAATTATAGACAGGCTTTTTATTTCTATAATCAACAGAACCTTTGAAGTCCAGAGTTAGGTTCGGGTCATTAGCAATCAAAGACCCTTTGAAAAATCTTTTAGCAACATCACCGTTTACTTTGACATTCTGATAATTATACTTGTTAAAAGCAAATCTGGCTACGTCAGCTACCAGGCGGGCCTGAACGCTTTCAAGGGATAATCCGGTTCCCACTATGCTACCGGATGCAGTGATATTACCCAATATGTTCTCTCCGAATAGTTTTCCAATATCAAACTTGTCGAGGTCAACTTTTGCATTGTATGTGCTGAGCGATGGGTCGGTCATTATTTTCATATCTCCATCCAGTTTGCCGTTCCCAATTGCTGTTTCAAAATCAGTGTTTGTCTTAAAATTATTAAGAAAACCGTTAAAATATCCTTTGATATTGATCAGTCCCATTTTGTCAAGAAACCCTGGTAATTCCAGTTCGGGCAAAAGTTTGTCAAGTTCTTCCCTGCTTGTATGTACCCCGGCAAACCGTGCCGCAAAGAAAGTTTTATTGAAATCAGGAAGTCCCTGCATGTCGGCCCGCCCCTTTACTGTTGAATATTTGCCATAAGACGCAATGATCTCAGAAACATGCAGATCATTGACTTTCCCGTTGGCTTTCAGTCGAACCAGGTTTACTTCTTCCGTTTTGTCTTTAAGTTCTGACGTGAAATATTTTAAATCCTTAAATGAAACCTTGCTGTTAGTGAAATCGGCTTTCATCAGCACATTATTTACAAAATCCTGCATGCTGTCTGTATTGGCATAGTCGAGCCGGATATGGTTTCTTACCCTCGAATAAGGTGTAATTAAATCAAGATCATTAATTTCAATGTCCCTCGGCGTGTACATTGCAAGCCCTTCCATGTGGGAAATTTTGAAACCACAGGTTTCGTTGAGCGAAATGCTTTTCAAATTGGCACTTACATCGTTGCCATCAATTTTCAGGGAGCTGAATTTGCCATCAAATCGCTTTACATCTACATGGTTCCAGTCAATTCCCCCATAAGAGACAGTCGCCGTATTTTGATCATTCCATTTAAAATGAAGATTTTCAATATCTATATCTTTAAATGAAACGTCTGTTTTGTATACAGTTGGAGCACCACTTCCTTTTGAGAGCCTTGCAATTACATATCCAAAATTGCTGCTGCTATCGCCGGGGTACCTTTCCAGGTCAAAATCAATATTCTTTAGGGTTACGTGTGAAAAGATCATCCGGCCGGTTTTGTAACTGAAGTAAATAAGCCCTGCATTTAGCTTATCTATTGCAAACATATTATTATGGCGATGGTCTTTTATAACGATATTGTCAAGTGATACCGTAGCGGGGAAATCCCATTTGGCATTGCCTATGCTAATATCAGATCCTAACGCCTTTCCAGCATAAAAACCGATTTCGGAAGCTAAAAATCGTTTTCCGTGACCTGTGTTCAGATAAAAGTATAATCCGGTAAGGCCAACCAGGAGCAAGAGGATAAGCGCAAGAACGATGCGAAAAACATATTTTAGTATTTTTTTGAGAGTCCTTCGCATCGCGCCGAATTAATGCAATCTTTGCAAATTTATTCCAGTTTACGCATACATGAGCAAAATACTTGCCATAGAAAGTTCCTGCGACGATACGGCTGCTTCCATAATAAGCAATGGAAAGATACTCTCAAATATTGCAAGCAGCCAGAAGGTCCATGCAAAATTCGGAGGTGTGGTGCCTGAGCTTGCTTCGCGCGAGCATCAGAAAAACATCCTTTATGTGATTCAAACTGCTTTAGATCAGGCAGGTATTGCCAAAACTGATCTTGATGCCATTGCCTTTACCCAGGGCCCCGGCCTGATGGGTTCGTTATTGGTAGGCGTTTCATTTGCCAAAGCAATGGCTCAAGGGCTTGGGATACCCATTATTACCGTAGATCATCTGGAAGCCCACCTTGCTGCGCACTTCATTGATGAGCCGAGGCCTCAATTCCCGTTTTTATGCCTTCTTGTGTCAGGTGGGCATACCATGATCGTGAGAATGGATAGTGAAACTGACTTCCAGGTGATTGGGAAAACAACCGATGATGCAGCAGGCGAGGCATTTGATAAAGCCGCAAAAATCCTTGGACTTCCATATCCCGGAGGCCCCATGGTGGACAAATATTCCGAAAGAGGCAATATAAATGCATATCATTTCCCTGAGCCTGATATGACGGGGTTTGATTTTAGTTTCAGTGGGTTAAAAACTTCATTTTTATATTTTATCAGGGACCATGTCAAATCCGATCCCGATTTTATCAGCAAAAACATGACAGATATATGTGCCTCATATCAACATAGGATTGTGAGTTATCTGCTTTCGCAATTGCAGAAAGCCTCTATGGAAACGGGTATCACCAACATTGGTATTTCAGGTGGAGTTGCAGCAAACAGTTATTTGCGAAAAATGCTCACAGAAAAACAAACGAAAATTGGCTGGAAGGTATTTATACCCGCATTTGAATATTGTACAGACAATGCCGGCATGGTTGCGATGGCAGCGACCTTTAAATATGAAACCGGAGATTTTGCTGACATGGATGCAGCGCCATATACCAGGAAAGCATAAGAGTCGTGTATTACATTTCCTGCAGCTTTTTGGTATCTGCAGAAATTCATGTATGTTTGACCGGGGAATTTTCATCCAGAAATGCAAATAAATGAGCGCCAAAAAGCAAACTCCTAACAAGAAACCGGTACAGTCTGTAAAAACGCCTCCAAAGGCAAAAGGCCAACAAGATCCCGGCCCATCTTTTTTTGAAAAGCCGGGTAAAAATGCCATTTATCTTTTTGCGGCTACCCTTGGTATTATCGGGTTTATTGTGTTCAGAGACTATCTGTTGTTTCATAAAATATATTTGTTTAAGGATATTGGTAGTGACACTCTCAATACCTTTTATCCAAATTTTATAGAAAGTGCTAATTATCTAAAGAAATTTGGCACATTATCCTGGTCATTTAATATTGGAATGGGACAGGATGCGACAACTTTTGCTTACAGTGACCCTATTAACTTTTTGATGTACTTGTTTTCCCCATCAAAAATTGCTTGGCTGCTTGGGTACAGAGAAGTTATTAAAATAATATTGGCCGGTTTTGTTTTTTGCATTTATCTACGAAATTTAGGCGTGGGCGCTTTCTCCGCAATTGCAGGGGCACTTATGTTTGCTTTTAGTGGCTACATGATTGTGGGAGGGCAGTGGTATACATTTTCAGCTGAAGCCCTTGACGTAGCGCTTGTACTTTTAGGTTTTGAACTTTTATACCGGAAAAATATACCCTGGCTTTTTCCGGTGCCTTTTCTCATCATGGGAGTAACAAGCCTTTTTAGTTTGTATCTTGTTTCGGTTTTTCTTGTTATTTATACGGTATTCAGATATTTGCAGGAAGAGAAGAAGGGTATAAAAGGGCTGTTGGTTTTATTTCTAAAAATGGGCGGAATTGGTATGATTGGCGTGGTGATAAGTATGCCTTTTCTAGTTGATAGCGTTAAGGTGTTACTTGAAAGTTCGCGGGCATCCGGACCAGACTCTTATTTTGCGACGTTATCTTCGTCACCAATATTTGGGCTTGCAGATCCTGTACAATTAGGGACTTGCGTAGAACGCTTTTTTTCGAGTGACATACTTGGTACAGCCGATGCTTACAAGGGCTTTAGTAACTATCTTGAAGCGCCATTATTTTATTGTGGCATTCCATGTCTGTTATTGGTTCCTTTATTATTTGGATACCTGGATAAAAAGCAAAAGACTTTATTTGGTATTGTATTGGCAATATGGTTACTTCCAATTATCTTCCCTTATTTCAGAAAGGCATTCTGGCTTTTTAGCGGTGACTATTACAGGACCTACTCATTATTCGTGGCTCTCATTTTTATTATCTTTTCTGCTATTTGTCTTGATAAAATAGCGAAAGGGAAGCGCATGAATATTATCCTGTTGGGAGCAACTGCAGTATCATTGATTTTGATCCAGTTATTCCCCTATTTTAGTGGCAAAGTATTTAACGAAAGCCTGGCCGCAGGGGTAAAAATGTATATCATTGCCTACGCCATGATCTTATTTTGGATGTCGCGCCAACAAAACGATATACCCAAATTCGCCTTCCTTTTACTGTTGGTCACTGAACTCGCCTGGTTTTCATCTATATCTGTAAACCGGAGTGCATCTATCAGGTCTGCTGAATGGGAAGACAAGATCGGCTATAACGACTATAGCACTGATGCAATATCATTTTTAAAAAGCAGGGATAATTCGTTTTACAGGGTTGATAGAATGTTCGGTTCATCGCCTGCAGAGCACATGAGTCTGAATGATGCCATGGTACAGGATTATTATGGAACGAGTTGTTATTATTCATTCAATCAGAAATATTACCTCCAGTATATGCGGGCCAATAAGGTGATTTCAGCAAGTAATGAGTCTGAATCACGGTGGTGCCCTGGCCTCACCAACAGGCCTATTCTGCAATGTATTAATTCTGTAAAATATGTATTGTCAAAAGAATCAATATACAGATCCAATGATCCTCTTCATGATTCCATCGCAAAGTTTACAGACGTTATCGTGTATAAAAACAAATTTGCACTGCCTCTTGGGTTTTGCTATGATAAATATATAAAATATTCGGATTTTGAAAAGCTTTCATTGACCCAAAGGGATTTTACAAGTTGCAAGGCGGCAGTGATAAATGATACAGACATAGGGATGGTTAAAAATCTGAAGCAAGTGCAATTAAATGATAGTTTAAAGCCCCAGGAATTTACGCAGGCAACATTGATTTCATTTTTTAGCGATAGGAAGAAAGATACTTTGAATATTACATCATTTAATCCCGCTCATATAAAAGGCAATGTCGATTTAAAATCGGAGCAACTAATGTATCTGTCAATCCCTTATGATAAAGGATGGCATTTGAAGGTGGATGGGAAGCCACAATCAATTATATTGATAGCCAATGGAATGAATGGTGTTTTACTTGAGCCGGGCAAGCATGAGATAGCATTAGATTATGAACCTCCATATCGAAAAGAAGGTGGTTTGGCCGCGATCGCGGGGTTATTGCTTTTCGGGGGAGTTATCTTCGGAAGTTATAAAATGAGGAAACGAAATCCTGACACAAAACAGTAATGGCTGGAGCAAGCCCATCTTTTTTTGACAAATCAGGCAAAGCAGCTTTTCTTCTTTTTGCAGGCATTCTTGTATTCATAGGTGTTCTGGTGTTTTTTGATTTCCTTGATTTTCACAGGTTGTACTTGTTTAAAGATATGGCCAGTGATAGTATTAACGGGGCCTATTCAAACTTGATCGGTAATGCAGAATACCTTAAAAAGTACGGGCATCTTTCCTGGTCTTTTAATATCGGAATGGGGCAGGATGTTACTCATACCGTGCTTGAAAACCCGTTTAACATTTTTCTTTACTTATTGCCATCTGATAAAATAGCCTATTTTATTGGGTGGAGAGAAGTGATTAAGATATGGGCAAGCGGGCTTGTCTTTTTTGGCTACTTGAGAATTTTGGGGAAAGGGACATTTGCATCTTCGGCTGGTGCCCTCATGTTTGCTTTTTGTGCCTACATGGTCGTTGGCGGGCAATGGTCTTTTTCGTTTGATGGGTTCAATACAGCTTTATTTCTTTTAAGCTTTGAACTTCTTTATCAAAAAAATATTCTCTGGCTTTTCCCGATCCCGGTTTTCCTTCTGGGGATCAGCAACCCATTCAATCTTTTTCTTATCGCTATTTTCATATTGATCTATGCCATATTCAGGTACTTGCAAGATGATCAGAAAGGGATTAAAAACCTTGGTATTTTGCTATTAAAAATGGGCGGACTCGGTATAATAGGTCTTGTGATAAGTTCACCGATACTTGCAGATCATATAAAGGCAATGCTTGAAAGTGCGAGAGGAAACGGGCCGAATTCCAATTTCAGAACTTTATCTTCTGCACCGGTTTTTGCTTTGTCGGAACACCGGCAATTAGGAACTGCAATAGCGCGCTTTTTTTCCAGCGACATGCAGGGCACGGCAGATTTTTATAAGGGCTGGGGCAACTACCTCGAAGGCCCCATGTTTTACTGTGGCATTCCATGTTTGTTGCTGACCCCCTTGCTGTTCGGGTACCTTAAAACGAAAGAAAAAGTTCTGTTTGGTATTTTGGTTGCCATTTGGATTTTACCGATTTTATTTCCATATTTCAGGAGAGCTTTCTGGCTTTTCAGCGGAGATTATTACAGGACTTATTCTTTTTATGTAGCCTTAATTTTCCTCTTCTTTTCTGTGACTTGCCTCGACCGAATTGATAAGCAGAAAAAATTGAATATTATTTTATTGATATCAATTGTTGCCATTTTAATATTAATTCAGTTTTTGCCCTTATTCGATGATAAAAATGCTATAAATAATACGATATCAATTGCATCCAAAATATATATTCTGGCCTATGGAGTTGTTCTTTTATGGATGTCCCGACAAAAAAACGACCTTCCAAAATTTATTTTTCTGGCATTACTCGTTTCCGAACTTACCTGGTTTTCTTCCATACCGGTGAAAAGAAACACGAGCATTTCAGCCACAGGATGGGAAGGCAAAACAGGATTTAAAGACCACAGCAATGAAGCGCTTACTTTTATTAAAAACAGGGAGAATTCCTTTTACAGAATTGACAAATCCTTCGGCTCTTCCTCGGCTGAAAACAAAAGCTTAAATGATGCGGAGGTCCAGGATTATTACAGCACAATGTCCTATAGTTCCTTCAATCAAAAATATTATCTGCAATATTTGTGGGCGAATGATGTGATAGATACCATTTATGAATCAGAGTCAAGATGGTGCCATGGCCTCATAGAAAGACCTGTTTTGCAATGCCTGAATTCCGTAAAATATATCATGACAAAGAAACCATTGTATGGTCCCAATGATTCACTTCATGATTCCGTTGCGAAGTTTGGCGATGTTGTTCTTTATCGCATTAAATACCCTATGCCTCTTGGCTTTTGCTATGATAAATTTATCAAATATTCAGACTTTAAAAAACTGACGATCACACAAAAGGATTACACAAGCTGTCAGGCATGTGTTGTAAATGATGCAGATATAGGACTTGTTCAAAATCTTAAATCATTTCAATTAAAGGACACTTTATTGTCTGATAGATCAGCAAAGGATAAATTAAAAACATGGTTTACAGCACTCAAAAAGGATACCTTAAGCATTACGTCATTCAATCCCGCACATATTAAAGGCAATACTGATTTAAAGTCTGAAAAGCTCATGTACTTCTCCATACCTTATGATTTGGGATGGTATCTTAGGGTAGATGGCAAAGAACAGAAAATAATACTGGTTTCCAATGGGATGATCGGAGTTTTACTGGATGCCGGCAAACATGAAGTTGATCTGGATTATGATCCTCCTTTTCGAAAAGCGGGCAACCTGTTGGCCTTGTTTGGGGTATGCCTTTATGGCGGGGTTGTTTTTCTAAGCTATAAGAGGAAACCTAAGGTCTTTGGTAAAAAACAGTAATTTTGGATTTTTACCGGGAATAAGATTGCTATGAAAAAGGAATTGTTTGCCAATTTGCTTTCCAAAAAATCTACTATTGCAATTATTCTGCTTATAGCTGGAATAGTAGTCGGCATACAAACCAATGCGATTCATGGCTATAATAATTTCCTCATCTTTAAGACATCCAATTTTCACCTGATCCATTGGGTCAATTTATATACCTGGCACAAGGCCGAGTACATGGACCAGTTTTTATACAGTCCTGCTTTTGCGGTATTGATCGCGCCTTTTGGGGCTATGCCATTGTGGTTTGGATTGATCATGTGGAGTCTGTTGAGTTGCTTTTTCTTATATATCTCACTCACGCTTCTTCCCAATATAAGCATTAATAAAAAGGTGGGGATTCTTTTTATTACGCTGATTGAATTTATCACCTGTATTCAGAATAACCAGACCAATGCCATTATCGTGTCCTGCATGGTGTTGGCGTTCATCTGTTTTGAAAATGAAAGGGTGTTCTGGGCGGCATTTTTTATTATTCTTGGTTCGAGTATTAAGGTATTTGGACTAGCTGCTGCCGTGCTATTTTTTATGTACCCTGGCAAGGGTAAATTCATTCTTTATATGATCTTTTGGGGAGTTGTCTTTACTATTTTGCCATTAGTACTCGTGCCTTACAAACAACTGATCTGGCAATACCAGAACTGGTGGGATGAAATGACTTTAATCCATAAAAGTGAAGACACAGCCAACCCGCATAACTACCATCCACCACTATCAGTTATGGGCTGGCTTAAAACCTGGTACCAGGTAGAAATTCCGGGAGGATATATCCAGTTGGCTGGTATTGTGATGCTTATGGTTTCCTTTATCAGGACAAAGGCCTATTCTTCCCAGAAATTCAGATATTTTCTCCTGAGTTCTATTATCATTTTCACCGTGATTTTCAACCATATTGCCGAATCGCCCACATTTGTGATTGCCGTATATGGGGCAGCTATCTGGTTTGTCTGGGAAAAACATCATCTGCTTTCTTGGGCGCTATTGATACTGATGATTGTTTTCACCGTATTATCCCCCACAGATATTTTCCCAAAAGACATCCGGGAAAACTGGGTGATCCCGTATGTATTCAAAGCGATACCATGTATTTTGATATGGGGATTTATACAGTTGAGGTTGTGGTTTGGGAAGTTTGAGGTTCAATCGAAGCCTTCATTGCGGGCTTGACCCGCAACCCGAAGGCTCATGAAGCGGAGCGGAATAATCCCATGACTAACGCTCCGTACGTGGATAGAACTTCTGATTATTCTACATTGAAGTTCCGGTCTGTGTGCCAAAGACCGAGGAAAGGAGTTTACGCCTTGTAGGTGTTGTCATCAACAAGTCTACTTATCCTTAAATGCCTATTCCCGAAAAGCATAACAATACTATTTCAATAAAACGTCTTTGTCAAAGATAAGAATATATCTGTATGGGGTTGATTCTTGTTGGAGAGAATTCCAATTAGGGTACTAAGAAAAGTTGTTGTAGGTAGGCGTCTTAATTCCACGGGATTGCGGGTCAGGCTGAGGCAAGCTCAAGCCGCCCGGAATGACGGCATCTTATAGACGCTTTTAGAATTTGTTTCTTTTCGACTGACTCCTGACCCCTGATTCCTGACACCTGACTTACCCATTCATCGAGATCAAAAACTCCTCGTTGCTTTGAGTATTCCGCATACGGTCGAGTAGGAAATTCATGGACTCTTCGGGGTTCATATCTGAAAGGTGTTTCCTGAGGATCCAGACGCGCTGTAGCGTGTTCTTATCGGTAAGGAGGTCTTCACGCCTGGTGCTTGATGAAGGTACGTCAATCGCAGGATAGATACGTTTGTTCGCGAGTTTGCGGTCGAGTTGAAGTTCCATGTTACCAGTACCCTTAAACTCTTCAAAGATCACCTCATCCATCCTGGAACCAGTGTCTATAAGAGCAGTTGCTATAATGGTCAATGAGCCGCCATTTTCTACATTACGGGCTGCACCAAAGAAACGTTTTGGTTTTTGTAAGGCATTGGAGTCAACACCACCGGTTAGGATCTTTCCACTTGCAGGCGCAGTGGTATTGTAAGCACGGGCAAGTCGTGTAATGGAATCAAGGAGGATAACTACATCGTGGCCACATTCTACAAGCCTTTTGGCTTTTTCAAGAATGATGTTCGCAATTTTTACGTGCTTATCAGCAGGTTCATCAAAAGTGGATGATATTACTTCAGCATTTACATTCCGCTGCATATCTGTCACCTCTTCCGGCCTTTCATCTATAAGTAGAATAATAAGGTACGCTTCAGGATGATTGGAAGCGATGGCATTGGCAATAGCTTGCAGGAGTACTGTTTTACCCGTCTTAGGTTGTGATACGATCAGCCCGCGTTGGCCCTTTCCAATCGGAGCAAAAAGGTCTATGATACGTGTGGAGAAGTTATCTGATTTGGTTGTAAGGCGGTATTTTTCATTTGGGAACAAAGGGGTAAGGTGCTCAAAAGAGATCCTGTCCCTTACTTCCGCAGGGGTACGTCCATTAATGGCTTCAACCCTGATCAGAGCAAAATATTTTTCGCCTTCTTTCGGAGGACGAATGCCACCTCTTACGGTATCACCGGTTCTGAGTCCAAACAATTTTATCTGTGATGGAGATACATAAATATCATCAGGAGAAGGCATGTAGTTATAGTCGCTGGAACGCAGGAAACCATATCCATCCTGGATGGTTTCCAATACGCCTTCGCTGGTTACAATACCATCAAAATCATAAGAAAACTGTCCTTGTCCCTGGCTTTGATTTGGATTTTGGTTTTGCTGGCGGTTTTGGTTTGGGTTCTGATTTTGGTTGGGATTTTGATTTTGATTCGGGTTCTGCTGACGGTTTTCGTTAGGATAATTTTGTCTTGGATTATTTTGGTTAGGCCTTTGCTGCTGTGGTTGAGCTGGTTGTTGCTGAGGTTGTGAAGGTTGAGATGGTTGCTGCTGTTCTTCCTGTTTTTCGGTTGATTCAGGCGCCGCTTCTGTAGCTACTGGGTTTTCAGAAGTATCATCAGCAGCCTGAATTTCCGGGGCATCAAAGATGTCGCCATTAGTTACTTTTTCTTCAGCTAAATAATATGGATTTTCAGGAACAATTATTGGTTCTTCTTCAATTTTTGATCTCTCGCTAAAGTCGTGTCCATGTATCCGGTGTTCTTTAGGTTCCGCGTCTTTGGCATGTTGTTCGGTTGGTACCGGGGTTTCTGGTTTCTTCACGGTAGATAAAGACGACATATCAGACGACCCCGCTTTTTCTCCGGTAAGGGCAGTAAATATCTTGCTTCCACCCACAGGAATCCTGTTTCGGGTTCTCTTTAATTGAGCTTCAGCGCTTTCAGAAGTTGAATCAGCTTCAGAGACTGGACTATTGATAAGAGTGTCTGGTGATGAGGCAACCGGTTCAACAGGCGCCGGATTGGTTTGGTTTTGTTCGGCTTCCATGATCTTTTCGATAAGTTCCTTTCGCTTGTATTTGCGGAAGTTGGAGACTTTTAGGTCATGGGCAAGGTTCTGGAGCGCAGGCAACAACATGCTTTCCAGTTGGGAATACTCGTACATTCTTTTCCTTTAAAGGTTAAATTTTAAACTATTTGGTTACAATCAGTAGTATAATAGAGCGGAGAAAATACCTGCTAAAAACTGGTCTTAATTTGAGTTATCAGGAAGCGGGTGATTGAAATCGAAAGAATTTCGTAGCAATATTAGTTCTTTTTTTCACAAAAACCAAATCTTAAGCTAAAATTATAACAGGTTCTTCCAGGATTTGTTTGAAAGTTTGCAAAAACTGTGCCCCTTTGGCTCCATCAACCACTCTGTGATCGCAGGATAGGGTTACTTTCATCATGTGGCCGGCACTGATTTCGCCATCTTTTACAACCACAGCTTCACGAATGGCTCCCACCGCAAGAATGCACGCATCAGGTGGATTAATAATCGCAGTAAAGTCTTCAATACCAAACATACCGAGGTTGCTGATCGTAAATGTGTTGCCTTCGAAATCCGGTTGCTGTAGTTTCTTGTTCTTGGCTTTTTCTGCAAAATCTTTTACCTCGGCTGAAATGGCAGAAATGCTCTTGGTATCCGCAAACCTGATTACAGGCACCAAAAGACCTTCTTCTATGGCAATTGCTACACCAATATGGATATGATCATAATACCTGATCTTATCTCCAAGCCATGATGCATTCACTTTAGGATGAAGCCGCAAAGCTGCGGCTGCGGCACGAATGATGATGTCATTAAAGGATACTTTTTCGCCAAGGAAATCATTGATGCCTTTTCTGGCGTCCATGACCCTCGCCATATTGATATCCATGGTCAGATAAAAATGCGGCGCGGTAGATTTACTTTCTACCAGCCTGCGCGCAATGGCTTTTCTCATTTGAGAAACAGGAACATCTGTATAACCTTCTTTTCCTACCGGAGCTTGTGATTTAGCTGGCGCAGCGGCTGCAGCAGGCGCTTCTTTATAATTTTCAATATCTCTTTTCACAATACGGCCGGAATCACCCGAACCGGTAACCTGTTGTAATGGAATGCCTTTTTCTTCAGCTATTTTTTTAGCAAGAGGTGATGCCATTACCCTTCCATTATCTGTTGGAGAAGCTTGTGTTTCCGTTGCCTGTGGTTGAGGAGGTTGTGATTCGGTAGGTTTTGGTTGTTCAGCTTGTGCTTCCGGTGCTTTGGCTGGTTCTGACGCTTTTGGTTGTTCAGCTTCCTGCGCTTTTGGTTGTTCCGTAGTTGCGGGCGCTTTTTCTGTATTAGTATCGGCCGTCGATTTCTGTGGCTGATTTCCTGACTCCTGACTCCTGACTCCTGATCCCTGCCCTAACAAGGACTTATAATCTTCCCCTTGTTTTCCTATGACCGCTATAACTGCATCCACCGGAACGGTTTCGCCTTCTTTAACGCCTATATAAAGTAGTGTGCCTTCAGAATAACTCTCCAGTTCCATGGTGGCCTTGTCGGTTTCTACTTCTGCCAGTACGTCGCCTGGTTTTACCGCATCTCCAACTTTCTTCACCCATGAATCAATAACACCTTCGGTCATGGTGTCACTCATACGGGGCATTTTTATTAATTCGGCCATCTTGTTTGTAAAGCTAATTCTGGTTTGAAGCGCAAATATAAATCTAATCCTGCATAATGGAATATTCTCCTAACAACCTTAGCAGCATTTTAGTTGAATGCATGCTTAACTATGTGCCACATTTGCCATAGTACTCACCAGGACTTTGTTTTTAACAAGATATTCCAGGATTTGAACCGCATTGGTCGCTGCCCCTTTGCGAAGGTTGTCGGCCACAATCCAGAGGTTCATGGTATTGGGATTGGAAAAATCCCTTCTGATCCGTCCTACAAACACTTCATTTTTGTTATGAGCATTCAGCGGCATCGGGTATTCCAGTTTTTCAATATTATCCTGAACGACAACTCCTGGGGTGTGTTCAAGAATACTCCGAACCTCTGCCAGGTCAAAATCTTTTTCAAATTCAATATTCACGGATTCTGAGTGGCCGCCGACAACAGGGACCCTTACAGCGGTAGCTGTCACACGGAGTTCAGGCAGGTTCATGATCTTCCGGGATTCATAAACCACTTTCCATTCTTCTTTGGTATATCCACTTTCTGCAAATACATCACATTGCGGAATACAATTCTTATCTATCTGGTAGGGATATATCGCATCTACTTCAGTTCCATTCCGTTCTGCTTCCATCTGGGCCACGGCTTTGGCGCCGGTTCCGGTAATGGATTGATAGGTAGAAACAACTACGCGTTTCAAACCATATTTTTGGTGCAAGGGATTGAGAACCATTACGAGTTGGATGGTAGAACAGTTCGGATTTGCGATGATCTTATCATTCGCAGTCAAAGTATTCGCATTTATTTCAGGTACGATTAACGGAATACCATTTTTCATGCGCCATGCAGATGAATTATCAATAACAGTAATCCCTGCTTCGGCAAATTTGGGCGCCCATTCCAATGAAGCTGACCCACCTGCAGAAAACAAAGCAGCATCCGGCCTCAGGTCCAAAACCTCTTGCACGGTCCTTACCGTCCAGTCTTTATTCTTGAAAAACAGCTTCTTGCCAGCAGATTTTTCGGAAGCAGCGGGTAATAATTCATCAATTTCGAGGCTTGACTCTTCTAAAAGGTCGAGCATTTTACGGCCAACCAAACCGGTAGCCCCAACAATAGCTAATCTCATTTTTTTCGGAAAGTTTGTGCAAAAATACGGATAAGTTATTTGAAAATTCGGGAATTTGGGAATTTGAGAATGAACTGAAGCATGATTTGCTACTTTTGAACCTATAAATTTTTGACTTTGAAAAAACCCTACATCATTGGCATTGCCGGCGGTAGCGGCGCAGGTAAAACATTCTTGTTAAAATCTCTAAGGCAGCATTTTAATGAGGATTTGCTGTGTATTATATCCCAGGATAACTATTATAGGCCTGCAAATGAACAAATGCTTGATGAAAACAATCAGATCAACTTCGATAGACCTGAAGGAATTGATGAAGCCGCTTTTTTGGAAGATGTCGCTTTATTAAGCAAAAATCAGACTGTCAGGAGACAGGAATATATGTTCAACCAACCGGGCGTTGTGGGACAAGTGATAGAATTAAAACCTGCGCCGGTTATCATTGTAGAAGGATTGTTCATTTTTCATTTTCCGGGTATCCGGAAGATTTTTGATATGAAGATATTTCTTGATTCCGAATATCAAACCAGGCTCCGGAGAAGACTGGATAGGGATAAACAAGA
>Ga0206979_1069_pt1 | contig 17815 bp, 10 predicted proteins | sample Alteio_BWMinCont_19_FD_153463 | JGI IMG/M metagenome (GOLD analysis project Ga0206979, IMG submission 153463) | Enriched cells from forest soil in Barre Woods Harvard Forest LTER site, Petersham, Massachusetts, United States -... | ecosystem: Environmental > Terrestrial > Soil > Temperate forest >... | reverse complement strand
TCCGGGCGCCAGGATCATGCTGGTAGAGGACGACATGAACCTTTGCTACGTAACGAAGGACAATCTTGAAAAACATGGATTCAAAGTTTCAGATTTTGATGATGGTGAATCAGCTTTGGAAGCATTTAATAAAGAACATTTTGATCTGTGCATTCTTGATGTAATGCTTCCCAAACTTGATGGCTTTAGCCTGGCAAAAGCGATACGTGACAAAAATGATGATATCCCTATTATTTTCCTCACAGCCAAATCTTTAAAAGAGGATAAAATCGCCGGACTTAGGTTGGGCGCAGACGATTATATGACCAAGCCCTTTAGCATAGAAGAACTGATCCTGAAAGCAGAAATTTTTCTCCGCCGCACCAGGGCCGGCCATCCTCAGTTGCATAAAAATATTTTTAATATAGGGGCTTACCTGTTTGATTTCCAGGAACTACTATTGCAATACAAAAACGAAGAAGCCGAAAACCTGACCCAAAAAGAAGCTGAACTGCTTCGATATTTTTGCCAGAACCTCAACAAAGCCCTTAAAAGAGAAGATATACTAAAAGCCGTGTGGGGCGATGATGATTATTTTGCCGGCAGAAGCCTGGACGTTTTTATTTCAAGGCTTAGGAAATATTTATCTAAAGACAAATCTATACGAATTGAAAATATCCATAGTCATGGATTTAGGATGGAGGTTGAAGAATAGCGCTTTAGCTTCTCTATTCAACAATAATTTTTTGAACAAAAGTATTTTCTTTGCCAGTTAATCGTATGAAATACATACCTTTCACAATATCACCTGTTAAAACTTTAATTGTTCTGTTCGTACCCAAATGTTCAAATGATTTGACACATCTGCCATGCATATCTATGATTTGCAGGTACCGTATATCCTCACTATTTGAGCTTAAATCAATATCGATATAATCATGAGCGGGGTTAGGGTAGATTAAAATATTATTATTTGACACTGGCACATCTATCCCGGTTACATCATAACTATAAACAGTTGAAGTATTGCTGCAACCATTTGTATCAGTAACCGTTACTGTAAATGAACCCTGCAGTACTGAAGGTGAATAATTCATCGAATCTGCACCGGAAATCAATACCCCGTTCAGATACCATTGATAAGTTACTTCCACTGAATTGCTTTTGAGTTTCCTTTTTACCTGGCTGATTACCGGGGCAGGCGGCAAAGCATTTACAGTCACAAGTACGGGTAGTGAAGTATCAGAACATGCATTGGAATTGCTCACAACCACTTTATAACTACCTGAATTTGTGGCGACATAAGTTGCATTTGCACCGGCACTAATAATTTTGCTTCCGTTATCAAGCCATTGGTATTTATATCCTGTCACTGTATTCGTATTTATTATTACCTGTCCGCCATCACAAATAGTAGTTAGCCCTAGGGCCTTTGCTGTAGCCATAGGCAACGTAAAAACTGAAACAAACTTTGAAATGGTATCAAAACAACCACTACCGGCAGTAGCAAGAAGTTTTACCTGGTATGTACCCGCCTGTTTATATTTGTAACCCGGGCTGGTATTTGTTGAAGAATTCCCATCTCCAAAATTCCATTTATAATCCAGACTTCCGGAGCTGACGCTGGAACTGTTTGTAAAAATAAAATTCTGTTGATTCAAACATGCACTTAAATTATTAATACTGAATCCGGAAAATACTTTGGGATTAACAATAATGTTAGTAGAGCTCGTATCAGTACAAATGCTGTCAGCAGTGACAAATAATTTCACTGTATAATCGCCTGCAGCTGTATAAGAATAAGTTGGGTTGGCAGATGCAGAAATATTCCCATCCCCAAAATCCCACTTATATTCAAGATTATTGTAACCATAGCTTTTGTTTGTAAACGAGAATGAATTCCCGGTATAGCATTGAGTTGGGTTGTTCACAGAAAACAAAGAGGTCGCATTATAGACTTTTAAGGGTTTGCTTATTGAATCAGTACAGCCGGCCGTATTTATTGATGTTAGCGTTACAGTATAACTCCCTGAATTACTGTAAGTATAAATAGGGCTTGTGGTCTTGTTGGTATTCCCATCTCCAAAATTCCATCTATAAGTTAGAGTGCCTGAACCCGTGGTTGTATTATTAAACACGAAATCGTTTCCTTTTAAACATTGATTTACAGAGTTGATACTGAACCCGGGTTTGGAGTGTGGAACAAATTCAAGAACTGATGCACTTGGTGCGCTGTTATAGGCCGCGTTTGTTGAGTTAATTATCCTGATCCTGAAATGAAATCCATAAGTTCCTGCAGGGATTTTTACCAGGATATTGCCCGCATTGGTGCTTGCCAGACTCCCGATATTGGTAGGGCTTACAAAGCTACCAGAAGAATCTGAAAGCTGGGCGGTGAAAACATTATTGGAATTATAGGAAGCACTGATACCTGTAATAAATGAAATATAAAAAGAGTCTGCGGCAGAATTTGTACAAAAAGGACTACCGATAATATAGGACACCTGGGTATAATAATTAGCCACTTCAGAACCGTTTGAGGTGCTTGGTTCTGTTGAGGCATAAGCCCTGGCACGAACCCAGTCATAAGTTGTTGAACCAATACTTGCATAGACGTTTCCGAAAGCAAGCTGCACTGAGCTTGCTAGAGAAACATTTGTTTGACTAGAACTGGTACTTCCCCCGGGCCAGACCAACAATTGGCTGCCTGTTGCAGGCCAGAACATTTGCCAAAGTCCTGTTTCAGTTCCAGGGCTTGAATTATTAGTCTTAAAGTGGCCTGCATAAGTTCCTCCTGCACTATAAGCTTCGCCAAGATGCATTCCTTCATTTGCCCCTGATGAAGCATCACCACAGTACATAAAATATCCGACCCAGGTTCCGGAATTTAATATAGCAAGAGATGACCAAAAACCGTTTGTAGAAGTCACCATAGCCTCAGCAGTGATAGGTGAAGCGAAAGAAGATGAAGAAACGAGTATGGCAGTACCGGCGGTTGAACCGGATCCAGTAGATATTGTCAATTTACTGCTACTCATGCTGAAAGTTGAGTAGCTAGAATAAGAATCCCATTTTGACGAATTTACAGAACTACCATTAAAATCATCAAAAAGCAAAAAGGTACTATCCCCGTTGCTAACCGGTTTAGCAGATCCATTTCCATAATACATATTAATAGTTTTGGTTGAACTGCCGCTTAATGATGGGATTTTTACCCATATTACTGTATTGGTTGTATTTATCCCGCTTTCAATCCAATATGACAAATTTGTGCAGGTGCTGGGGTCGATAAAACGTATATCATCCCCCGTATTTGACAGCATATGAGCAGAGTTTAAAAGCGCGTAAGTATTTATTGTAACCTTTACATCGTAGTTCGTGAGAGTTGAGGAAACATTATTGGTTATCGTAATCGGCGTAAAGTATTGCCATCCGCTAAGGCAAATTTGAGCAAAGCAATTTGAAGCCTCTGTAATTAGGATAAACAAAATCGCAAATCTCAGAAAAAGGTAAATTTTCATATTGTCTTATTAGTTAGATTGGATGTATGCATAGCAAATGTAATAAAACATTCATGAGTATAAATAAACAAACAATAAAAAATCATGAACTCTTACAAATGATTTTTTTCAATACTTAACGCAATAAATTATGCGTCTTTCATAAAAAACAATCTTAAAAAAACAAAAATAGAGTTTAATATCTCATCTCTCAAGTTTCATCACTTTACTCATACCAGGTGCTTTTAAATGCATCTCGTCATAAAAATCAGAGCCACTCACGCCGCAGACAGATGGATTTAAAGACCCAAAAAAATGAAGTCCATTCTGATGGGCATAATTTCTAAAAAAATCTTCGGTAGCCAAGTATAATTTAAAGCGATTGTCTTTCTTAAAGTGTTCAAACCATAAAGGATGGAATGGAGGCATAACAAGGTCTACTTCAATACCTTTACTTCTTAAAAAAGTAATAAATTTTTCAAACTTGTTAATGTAATCCTGGTCATATTTCTCTATGGGTTGAAAATAACTTGTCAATTCATCGCCGTTAATTGATTTGATCCCTTCGGCTACCTCTTCAGGTGTTTTCTCACGTAATTTTTCTCCGTATACAATAGAGCCATCCGGAAGCTTGGTTATGGTCTTGTTGAACTTTGAATCTGTTCCCTCGTATGAATGTTTATTACCTGTATTGATGGCAAACAGAATTGATTCCTGGAAATACTGAATCAGGAAAAGCTTTTCCAAATTTCTATATTTAAAGAAAAACTCATGATCTTTTTCAGCCTTCACGCCTATACTATCGCAAATGTCAAAATAATAATCACGTATGCTGCTATACAACTTCCGGGTTGTTTTTTTCTCATTCAGATAATAAGGATCCACGCCGATAATCACTTTTTTTGGGTACCATCCTTTCCTTATGTACATGTCAAATATGGCCAATTCGTCCTCAATAGTAGGGCCGCTGGTACTATTATTTATAACTTCTTCGTTTTTAACATTCAAAACATCAGCATTGATCAGCATGGTCCGGCTCGGACCAAGAACCACAACATCCGGAGCGCTTTTCATGCCGGCAATAAAATATTTTTGTAATAATCGCTCATCATAATTGTAAAGCCCGGTTACATTTTCACCCTTGAGCATATCATCTGCAATGCCTTTTTCATATTTCTCCCCGCTAAAAAGATTTTCTGGATCAATTAAATAATTGAAGCCGGCAAAAATGAATATTACCGGTAGCAGAACCAATATTTTAGGCAGATACTTTTTCAAAACTGGAAATAAATGAATCGTGCTTTTGAATAGATACCCAGGGCAAGAATTGAAAATATCATGATGTAATAAATGCTATACCGAACAAGTTTAGGCCTCTGATAAACCCAGTCTGCAATATTCGTCTTTCTCAATATCTTTTGAATGATCTCTAGAAATACAACCAGGAGAATGGAAAGAATAAATACGCCTTGTCCCTGGCTTAGATAAACCAGGCTATTTCTGGCATCTTTATTTTGCACTATTTCATTGATTTGCGATCCGAAATTTGTGAACAAATGGGATATCACATAAAAGGCATCAGAAACTGAATTTGCCCTGAAAAATATCCAGGTAAAACATAAAAAACAGAAGACTATGAAACGACTAAGCGGGAGATAAATAGATGCGTGTATTTTTTTTGAAAGCTTTTTTCTTTGTTTCCTGAAAATTATTTCAAAAATAATAGCAATGCCATGTAAAGTACCCCAAATCACAAAAGTCCATGCAGCGCCATGCCACAACCCGCTAATAAAGAATGTAATAAGCAAGGCGTAATAAACTGCATACATGCCCCAGTCTCTCTTTGCGACTGTGAGAGGCGTATATATGTAATCATTAAACCATGTAGAAAGTGAAATATGCCACCGGCGCCAATATTCCCCTATGGTGGTGCTCACAAAAGGGTAATTAAAATTCAGCATGAGCTTGAATCCCATGGTGCGAGCTGCCCCAAGAGCTATGTCAGAATATCCTGAAAAATCGCAATAGATCTGGAAAGCAAAGAAAAAAGTGGCAATGATCAATGAGATTCCCTGGTATTGATGAGGATTATCATAAACCTGGTTCACAAACAATCCCAACCTGTCTGCGATAACCATTTTTTTAAATAAGCCCCAGGCCATCAATGCTATACCGCTTTTTAAGCTATTATAATCAAATTGATGTTTTTCGTGGAATTGGTGCAGCATATTCTGTGGCCGCTCAATAGGGCCGGCGACAAGCTGTGGGTAAAACATTACGTACAAGGCATAAATACCAAAATGCTTTTCTGTTTGCTGGTTGCCACGGTAAACTTCTATGGTATAGCTCATTGCCTGAAAAGTATGAAAAGAGAGCCCGATAGGTAATATGATCGACAAATAAGGTACAGGATTCTGATACCCCACACCATGCAGCAAAATCTCGAGGTTCCCGTTCAGGAAATTAAAATATTTGAAAAAAGCTAAAACACCGATGTTTGATATAAGACTGAGAACCAGAAATAACTTCCTTCTTTTTCCTTCTGATTTAGCGATCCATATTCCGGCAAAATAGTCAATGATAATTGTACCGCCCAAAACAATGATATATACAGGCACAAATGCCATGTAAAAATAACAACTCGCCGCTAAAAGCCATACCCAACGATATTTATGCGGTAATAAAAAGTAAACGGGCGTTACAATAATGAAGAAAACTAAAAACGCAAACGAGTTGAACAGCATGTATCCTGTACCTGGTTGTCTTCAATGGTGTAAGGTAGCAAAGATAAATTTTTTTTTGCATTCGGTCTAAGAAACGGAATGTGTACATCAGTTTTGCATCTCATATTTACCCGTTACCATACTTTTTCCTACTTTTGAACACGAACTATAAAGTCACTTCAGCAAAACCATAAAAAAGCAGCTATGAACATGGCATCTATCGGCAAAAAACTATTGCCTCATATTATTATCATAATCATCTTTCTTATCGTTTCATGTGCATTTTTTTCGCCTGTTCTCACGGGTAAAATGCTTCCGCAAAATGATATCAGGCAGTTCAATGGCAGCTTCCAGGAAGTAAAAGCTTACCAGGCTCAAACGGGTATCCGCTCTCTTTGGACAAATTCCATGTTTGGCGGCATGCCCACTTACAATATAGCGCCTTATTCCCCAAATGCCATGTTTGGTACCAGTTGGGTGTATGGCATCCTGGTTGGAGGTGCCTTTCTGCCAAATCCTCTTAATGCACTATTTCTCTACTTTTTTAGTTTTTATTTCCTGCTTCTCGCGTTCAGGGTCAATCCGTGGATAGCTATGGTGGGTGCGTTTGCTTATGGTTTTTCATCTTTTAACATTGTGATTCTTGACGCCGGGCACATGCTGCAGGCCTATGGACTGGGATTAGGGCCTCTGGTGCTTGCGGCGGCGGTTTTTACGGTCCGATTCCGAAAATATTTTCTCGGCGGCGCCTTGTTTGCTTTGGCGCTGGCCTTGATGCAACGGGCCAATCACCCACAGATGTTATATTATGTGATGCTTGTCCTGGGCATTTATCTTATTTCTGAATTTATTTACCTGGTTATCATTGAAAAACAATGGCTTCCTTATTTCAAAGCCGTATTTGCTATTGGAATCGGAGGCCTCATATCTATTGGTACTAATATTACTTTTCAACTTACAACCCTGGAATATAGCAAAGCGAGTACCCGGGGCAAAACCGAACTTGTGACAAAAGCCAAAGGAGCAGATGCATCCAGCGGCCTGGATATTGATTATGCCCTTGACTGGAGCTATGGACAGGGAGAAACCTTTTCACTTATGATTCCGGATGCAAGAGGGGGCGCTGCTGATGCCATCGGAAATAAACACCACAGCATAGGCAGCGATATAGACCCGCAATTAAGGGACACTGTCATGCAAATGGATGAATATTGGGGTAGCCAGCCGTTTACCTCAGGGCCTTTCTATTTTGGGGCCATCATTTGCTTTTTATTCATGCTGGGCTTAATCACGCTTCCATCACACAACAGGTGGTGGATACTCGCTGTCACCATATTTTCATTTTTCTTATGCTGGGGGAAAAATTTTATGGTCTTTAATGAGCTTATGTTCTATCACTTCCCGATGTACAGCAAATTCAGGTCTGTTGATTTTACACTGACCATGGCTTCAATGGTAATGCCTGTTCTCGCGATCCTGATGCTCAATAAAATTTTGGACGGCGTAGAATGGAACAAAACTACTCGTAAAAGATTCCTGATCGCATTTGGTTTAACAGGAGGTATTTGCCTGCTGTTCTGGCTGATCCCGTCTTTGGCAGGAGATTTCCTGAAACCAAATGATGCGGACAAGGATGCTTTTAAAGGGGCAAAAGCCTCGCCACAAGCTATTGATGCGGTAATTGGAGGCCTGCAAGAGGCAAGGACCGAAATACTAAAAGCGGATGCAATCAGATCCTTCCTGTTTATTTTAATTGCAGGCGGTTTAATCTGGCTTTACAATATGAAATGGGAGATTTTTAAGGGCAAAAACGGTAAGGCCATTTTTATCAGCATTATCGCTTTACTTGTTTTAATAGACCAGTGGAGCGTGGATCGCCGGTATGTGAACGATAAGAGCTTTACAGCAAAAAGAACAAAAATTGAAACGGAAGAACCATCTGAAGCAGATAGTTATATTATGCAGGACCAGGATCCTGATTACCGCGTAATGGATGTGGCAAAAAATACTTTTAATGACGCGACAGCATCTTATTTCCACAAATCTATTGGTGGCTATCATGGGGCCAAAATGAAACGTTTCCAGGAAATAACGGATAGATACCTGTACGGGGTCTTGCAGATCCTCAAACAAAATGTGGGTAAAATGCCTGGAGATCAATTGGTAAACGCTCTTCAAAAAACACACAAACTGGGAATCCTTGATATGATGGATTGCAAATATATTATTGCAGGAGAAACCCAGAAAGATGTGATCCTCAATCCGTATCACCTGAGTCATGCATGGTTTGTGAAAGGCGTAAAACAAGTGCAGGATGCTGATTCTGAACTTGGTTCATTAGATGGGTTTAATCCGGCCGATACAGCTATTATTGATGTCGGAGCTAATCATCCAAATTTCAAAACCTATATGGAAGGTTTTCAACCTAAATGGGATAGTACTGCTACCATTAAGCTGGACGACTACAAGCCTAACGATCTTACTTATTCTTCAAAATCTGCAACCGAACAGTTCGCTGTTTTTTCTGAAGTATATTACGCCGACGGGTGGGATGTATTCGTTGATGGACAAAAACAGTCTCATGTTCGTGTAGATTATTTGATGCGCGGCATGAGAGTTCCTGCCGGCACACACAAAATAGAATTCAAGTTTGAGCCAAAATCTTTTGAAACGGGCGAAAAAATATCGCTGGCCAGCTCCCTGATTATGCTTTTAGGACTCGTGGGTTCGATAAGCTGGGAAATATGGAAAAGCCCGAAGAAAGAAGAAGAGGAAGAAAAAGAAGAAGAAGTATAACCCTGATTTTCTTGATTTTAGGATTTAAGGATTTGTAGAATTGCATCTTATCTTGAAATAGATTGACATCTTAATGAAATCAAGAAATCCTTTAATCATGTAAACATGATTCAGACTATTGAGTCATTTTCTCCAATACCACCGGAAGTTTTTTAAACAACTGCTTCTTCCATCCCATGCCCATAACCAGGCTGATAATGACCATCTTCAGGCCTTTGTAACCGGACTGTTCCATCTTTAAAATTGTTCCGCCACAAGTAGGTTCAAGGGTAAATTTCAATACTGTATCCAATTCTGCAAATATTCCTTTTGCTGCGGAATCGGCTATATCAGAATGGATTCCGGCGCAGGCAAGAGTTTTCTCACCACTCGCTAATCCCTGGTAGGTGTATGCTATTTCATGAAGTGCATCCAGTTTGGTGATGGTACAATAAGTAATACCGTCCCATCCCTTTTGTGGCGCCATTCTGAAAGTAAACCCGTGGCCCATAACAGGTTCCATATCATTTTCCATAAACCACTTGCCGAGTACCTTGGCATCGGTAAGAGCCTGCCAGACCTGTTCAGGTTTGTAAGGGTAAACTTTTTTAAGATGGATGGTGCGCTTCATAGAAATACTTAAGACTGCAAAGATAAGGCTTATGTAAACTTAGCTTTCATGCAATTTTTTTATGTTTGCAAAGGGATTAATAAACTCCGTACCTCATTGAAACAACGATTCTATTCTAAAAAAGACCTTGGTATGGGTATCTTTCTTGCTGTCTTGACACTCTTTCTGCTCTTTCTATTTTTAATGCTTTTTTTTTCTCAAACGCCTATATTTGTGAAAATCATACTCAGCGTTTTCACCTTGGGATGGTCAATTCTTCTGGGCAGTTTCTGGTTTAATACATGGTATGATATAGAAGATGATTTGCTTACTTGCCGTAGTGGGCTGGTCATTAAAAAAATATCCATTTCTAAAATCCGCTTCATTTCCAAACCAAAGAAAAACTACAGCTATTCTTATATTTACATGCCATTGGCATTATCTTTTTCGCAGATTGTTATTTCTTACAATGCATACGATGATCTTTCCATTTCTCCAGCCGACAATGATGAATTTGTCAACGCCTTAAAATCAATAAATCCAAATATTGTAATAAATTGATTCTGAAGCCTATTCCTCGACTACCTCAACCTGCTCCGCTGCAACGGGAACGTTATCTGCAATATCCAGTTCAATCCTCAAATTATTAATGATAAATTCCTGGCGCTCAGGGGTATTTTTACCCATATAATAATTCAGCAATTTTACAACAGACATTTCCTTACTTAAAATAATAGGATCGAGGCGAATATCTTCTTTGATGAATTTGCCGAATTCTTCCGGTGATATTTCACCGAGTCCTTTGAAACGGGTGATCTCCGGTTTGCCACCAAGTTTTTGAATGGCCTGTTGCTTTTCTTCATCACTATAGCAGTAAAAAGTCTGTTTTTTATCACGGACCCTGAATAGTGGTGTATCAAGTACATACACATGTCCATTACGCACAAGATCGGGGAAAAACTGGAGGAAAAATGTCATCATCAAAAGGCGAATATGCATACCATCCACATCTGCATCTGTAGCAATCACGATCTGGTTGTACCGCAGATCGTCAAGGCTTTCTTCGATATTCAAAGCGTGCTGGAGCAGGTTGAATTCTTCATTTTCATATACAACTTTCTTAGTCAATCCATAGCAGTTCAAAGGTTTACCTCTTAAGCTGAATACAGCTTGAGATTCTACATTACGGCTCTTGGTAATAGACCCGCTCGCTGAATCCCCTTCTGTAATAAACAGGGTTGATTCATATCTTTTTTCATGCTTTTCATCCGTATAATGAACCCTGCAATCGCGAAGCTTTTTATTGTGCAGATTGGCCTTTTTGGCGCGCTCATTTGCAAGCTTTTTAATGCCGGCCATATCCTTGCGTTCCCGCTCACTTTGCGTTATTCTCCTCAATAGTGCTTCGGCAGCCTGTGGATGGCGGTGCAGGTAATCGTCAAGCTCTTTTTTCAGGAAATCATTAACAAAAGTACGTATGCTTATACCACCTTCAGGGGCTGTATTTTGTGAACCTAACTTGGTCTTTGTCTGTGACTCAAAAACAGGTTCCTGAATTCTGACACTAACCGCTGCGATGATAGAAGCCCGAATATCTGATGCATCGAATTCTTTTTTATAAAACTCACGAACGGTTTTTACAACCGCTTCACGGAACGCACCTAAATGTGTGCCTCCCTGTGTCGTATATTGTCCATTGACGAAAGAATAATATTCTTCCCCATATTGCTCGCCGTGGGTTAAAGCAATCTCAATATCCTCCCCCTTCAGGTGGATTATCGGATAGCGAATGGATTCTTCGTCTGTTTTGCCCCTGAGAAGATCCAGCAAACCGTCTTTGGAAACATATCTTTGTCCATTGAAATTGATGGCAAGTCCTGCATTCAGGTAAGTATAGTTACGAACCTGGTTTTCAAGATATTCAGGTATAAACCGATAATTTTTAAAAATGGTGTCATCAGGAATGAAACTAATGAAGGTGCCGTTTTTTTCATCAGTTTTAGCTTCCCGTGCATTGTTTGTGATGATCCCTTTTTCAAATTCTGCCAGTTTTGTCCTGCCATCTCGATAGGATTCTACCCTGAATTGATTTGAAAGGGCGTTGGTTGCCTTTGTACCTACCCCATTCAATCCGACAGATTTCTGAAATGCTTTTGAATCATATTTACCGCCTGTATTAATTTTTGATACACAATCAATTACCTTGCCTAAAGGAATGCCGCGTCCGAAATCGCGAACTGAAACTCTGTGTTCTGAAATTTTGATATCAATATTTTTCCCGAACCCCATCACATATTCATCAATAGAGTTGTCAATTATTTCTTTTACAAGCACATATATCCCATCATCAGGACTGCTCCCGTCCCCCAGCTTGCCGATATACATCCCCGGGCGCATACGGATGTGCTCGCGCCAGTCGAGGGACCTTATACTGTCTTCATCATAGGCATTTTCGGTAACGGAATTGGTGTTTTTGTCTTCGCTCATAGGATTTCGATTATGGCCGAAAGATAGTAATTTTTGAAAGAGCAAAAAAACCTCTTGCAAAAACTATTATAAACGAAACCTTATATTGCATATCCTTGTTATGTAATACCCTTATAATCTAAACGATAAATACGATGAGCCATGCATTCATGCGCGAAAAAGAAGAAGAATGGTTGGGTGATGTTAAGCCTGAGCTAAACGCGCTTGAACGTTTCCTTACCAAAGAAAATGATGGCGTAAAAATCATCGAACTCAAAAGCTATTTCGATCCCGAATTAAAAGTTGAAGTACACGAAATGAGCAACGGATCTTCTTATGCATTAGATTTCGATAAGAGATGGTATATGGTTTAATAGGGGTCAGGCATCAGGAGTCAGGAGATAATAGATCGGAATAGGTACCCTTGACAATGTCCGAGGTCGGCGTCCCCGCCGACCTCTTTTAAATTGTCTTAAAATCCTATATTTGCTTTATGAACATTGAAGAATTTCGCGACCATTGCTTAAGTAAAAAAGGCGTTACTGAGGAAACACCTTTTGGTCCGGAAACAATTGTCTATAAAGTGGTTGGGAAGATGTTTGCAGCCACAGGAACTGATAGAATACCCGCAACAGCCAACCTGAAATGCGATCCCGAAAGAGCAATCCAGTTACGTAACCAATACAAATCAATTATCCCCGGATATCACATGAACAAACAGCATTGGAACACGGTAACGCTGGAAAGCGAACTTGATGATCGTTTTATCAAAGAACTCATTGACCATTCCTATGAACTGGTGGCCTCAGCCTTGAGCAAGAAAGAGAAAGAAAATTTAGAAGCTATGAGGCAATAATACAATGAGGCAATTTAAAAATTGGCCGACTTGATTTATTGATCATTGATAATTGATTATTCTCAGGCTGATTCCTAACTCCTGACCCCTACTGTCTCTTCCCTTTTTTCACCAATCTGCTGGCGCCACATGGCATAGTACAATCCCTTCATATCCACCAGTTCCTGATGCTTACCCGATTCAATAATAGCCCCTTTTTCAAGCACATATATCATGTCGGCATGAAGAATGGTTGAAAGCCTGTGTGCTATCAGAATAGTTATCTGTTCTTCCCGCTCCGATATTTCTCGGATCGTTTTTGTAATTTCTTCCTCGGTCAATGAATCAAGGGAAGACGTGGCTTCATCAAAAACAAGTAAATCCGGTTCTCTAAGTAAAGACCTGGCGATGGAGAGTCTTTGTTTTTCACCGCCGGAAACCTTTACGCCTCCCTCACCGATAATTGTATCCAGGCCTTTGTCAGCTCTTGCCAGAAGATTTTCACATTCTGCTTTAAGAAGTACATCGTAGCATTGACTCTCGGTTGCATTTGGATTTACAAAAAGCAGGTTTTCACGAATAGATCCTGAAAAAAGCTGGGTATCCTGGGTTACGAAACCAATGCGTTCCCTAAGGTCATCCAGGTCTATTTCATTGCCAGATACCCCATTATATAAAATTTCGCCATCGAGTGGCTGATATAGGCCAACCAGCAATTTCACCAGTGTTGTTTTACCAGCTCCTGATGGTCCTACAAAAGCAAGGGTATTTCCTCTTTTAGCTTTAAAATTAATATGGCTCAAAGCCATTTTATCAGCCGACTGATGTTTGAAACTTACGTCTTTAAATTCAAGTGTTTGAATCTGTGGTATGGCTACCGGATTATCTGGTTTTTTCTCAACCGGGGTGTGCATGATATTGGCGAAATTCCCCAAAGAAACCTGCGCTTCCCTATAAACCTGGATAACTGTTCCCAACTCCTGCAGCGGCCCGAAAATAAAGAAAGAATAGATCATCAGTGCAAGATAGTCGCCAATGGTAAGCGTATTCCTGAAAATAAGAAACATCATCAGAGCCACAATAGAACTCCTGATCAGATTGATCGTTGTACCCTGTACAAATGACAATGACCTGATGTACTTGACTTTCTTTAGCTCAAGTTTTAATATCTTATCAGTCGTAATGTTAAGCCTTTGCTCTTCCTGTTTGCTGAGCCCGAGGCTTTTGATAAGCTCTATATTCCTGAGTGATTCCGTTGTAGCCCCGGCAAGTGAAGCAGTTTCCCCAACAATCACTTTTTGTACTTTCTTTATTTTTTTGCTGAGTGCCGAACTAAGAAAGCCAATTACCGGAATGGCTGTGATATAAGTTACGGCGACCATCCAATTTACTCTGAAAGCAAAAATGGTAACGAAAATAAAGCCTATCAAAGATGTAAATAAAATATTGACTACCGCGCTGATCAATCTTTCGCTGTCAGCCCTCACCTGTTGCAGAATATTAAGAGTGTGTCCGCTTCTTTGATCCTCAAAAACCTGGTAAGGGAGGCTTAAAGAGTGCTTAAGGCCATCCTGGTATATCCTGGCACCATTTTTCTGAATGATCACGTTTAAAAAGTAATCCTGGAAATTTTTTGCGATCCTGGATACCATGGCAAAGCCCATCCCGAGAAGAATAAGCCCAATTACACCGTCTACAAAAACCTTTTCAGTCAGGGTAGCCCGGGGTGTTACATAATTATCAATGATCCTCCTCATGATGAGCGGATCAAGAAGGGAGAATGTCTGGTTTATGGTTGCAAGGAAGAGCGCGAGTAGGCATAATGGCCAGTATTTTTTTAAATAATTAACTAAAATATTCATAATAGGTGTTCAAACAAGCATTTGTATAAAAAAAAAGCGAATGCAGTACGCAATCCGACCCTGCAAAGGTATCATTTTCAATTATTATTAAGGTATGATTATAATATTACGACCGCTACCAATCCTATTTAAGGACGTATCATTCAATAAATTATTGTGATTTTACTCAAAAATTATCAGCTCCAAACAACTGTTTTCAAAAATTTATTGTATTTTTATACCCTTGTTAAGGCTTATGTTTCTCTCCACTGGTAAAAAAGCGCTTTTATTGATCTTGTTATGCCTTTGCGCTAACGCGAAAATAAACGCGCAACTGAAGGCAAATTTTACCATACCGCCGCCTGGGACAGGCTGCACCTATCTTTCTGAGAGTTTTACCAACACCACATCGGGCGCTTCTGCCTCGGTACGATATACCTGGAGACTGGGTAATGGAAACATCTCTAAATTAAAAAATCCCAGTGCTATTTACGTAAGCGCCAAGACTTACAATATCACTCTTATAGACAGTGATGGGAACAAAGTGGATTCGATAACCAAAAGTATTACCATTTTTAATGGCCCTACAGCCAATTTTAGTGTTGCTAAAACTGCAGGCTGCCCATCTTTTTTAATAAATTTTACCGATTACAGCTCGTCTGCTGCCTCCCCCATTACCGGCTGGCTCTGGGATTTTGGGGACGGCGTAACGGATACAAACAGAAATCTTTCGAGCCACTCCTATACGAGTCCGGGAAAATATACTATGTCCCTGTTTCTTACCGATAAACATGGGTGCCAGGGATCTTATCATTTCGGTTCGCCGATTGTTGTTGAGCCGCCGCCGGTCATTAATTTTACCTCATCTTCTTCTGGTGGATGCTATCCTCCCCAGAGCATAAATTTTACATCAAAAATAACATCCTACTTTGGGGGATTAAGCTACAACTGGAATTTTGGGGATGGGTCTTCGCCTTCTGCAAGCCAAAATCCCGGCCACACATACACGAAAACAGGAAGCTTCGATGTTAGTTTAATTGTTATAGATTCAACCGGGTGCACCAACGATTCAATTAAAAAGAATTTTATTTTTATTGGCACTCCCAAAGCTGATTTTCAATGTTCACCCACAAATGGATGCGCTCCTCTTAATGTAAGTTTTTCTGATAACAGCACCGGAATAGATAGCCTGACCAAATTCTCCTGGGATTTCGGAGACGGGACAACCGGCACTGGCCCTTTTCCACCAACCCACACCTATGCGATAGGTAAATATAGCGTAAAAGAAATAATAACTAATGCATCAGGATGCGGCGATACGGTAGTGAAAACAAATATTATCTACGTAACCAATCCATATACTGCCTCTTTTTCGGCCGATAGTGTTTTGTGCCAGGTACCTTTTACGACAACTTTTGTTAACACATCAGGCGCCAATACTCATGTACTTTTCTGGAATTATGGCGATAGCACGGCTCCTTCCACGTCAGCTACCCATACATACCCTGCCATGCCACCCAGAGGAAAGCCGGGGCCCCCATACACAATTATCATGGTTGTTGAGGACAATAATCAATGTATCGAGCAGGTTACAAAACCAAACTACATAAAAGCCCAGGTAACTGAAGCGTATATGACACTATTCACTACATCGGGATGCGTGCCGCTTACAGTTCCTTTTTTAGGAGGTGTTTCGACGATTGATCCAGTTAAACATTTGACCTGGACATTTGGAGACTCCCCCGGTGATTCATCAAATATTATAAATCCCGGCACCAGAATATACACAGATACGGGCAAATTCGTTGTTTCGCTCACTGCAATTACCAATAGAGGTTGCAAATCGAGCATTGTAGATACTATACTGGCCGGAGATAAGCCACCTGCCGATTTTATCGGAGGCCCTTACTCGGGTTGCCTTAGCAGTCTCAGGCATGAAACATTTACAAGTACATCCAATGATGACCCTACAAACCATATAAGGGCCGAAGAATACTCATGGCTTTTCAGTGACGGCAGGACATTTCATACCCCGGACGTGATCTGGAATGCCAGGGTTAACAATAATCTGGATGATAAACCGGGGACATATGATGTTCAGTTAGTGACTTCAAATCATGGCTGTACGGATACAGTGATTAAAAAAGGAATTATAAAAATAACAGGGCCATGGGCGCAATTTGCTGTGGCGCAAAATGATCCATGCCACCTGAGTATTGTTAATTTTACCGATAAATCACTGGACGACAACAGCATTAAATATTATTTCGGTGACGGTGATTCATCAACTCAGCGGAATGTGGTGCATGTTTATAATAAGGGTTCATACGATCTCATGCAGATCGTCTCCAATGACACATCCGGATGCACCGATACTTTCAAAATTCCCCGGGGAATTGTTCTCGGCCCCCCATGGAGAATTTCTCTTACTGATTCGCCGGCAAGCGGTTGTATTCCACTGACACCCAATTTTGTATTCAGTTCTAATGATTCTTCCTTCAGTACTGTCTTTTTTGGAGACGGCATAACGGCAAAAGTCCACACAGATGTAATTCTTCCCCAGGATACATCTGTTGGCTTTATCCATACCTATACCATGAAGGGTATTGATACGATAAAGGTAAAATCTGTAAACTTATATAATCAATGTGTACAGACACTTGTCTTAAGCCCTCCCATGACGTTGAGCGGACCCACTGCAAAATTTGTAGTAGATAGGTTTAGCGGCTGCATCCCATTTAAAGTAGGCCTTATAGATCAATCCCCAAAAGATACCACAACGATCAGTAAATTTTACCAGATGGGAGATGGACATACTGTTCTGGATACTAAAGATACAGTTTACTATACGTATATCACCCCTCCTCCAAACCAGCTTTCCGGATATGTGATTCAACAGGTAGTTCGTGACCCCGGTTGTTCAAATTATTGGCCTGGGGCAGTATTTCCTACAAGACCGGTCCCACAATTCTTAATAGATTCAGATTATACCTGCACATCAACGCTTTATATATTTTTTGTTAATGACAGTACAGACGGTAGCGTCGGGCTTCCGCCTTTTAAATTTGTGTGGAATTTTGGCGATG
>Ga0206979_1068_pt1 | contig 17843 bp, 16 predicted proteins | sample Alteio_BWMinCont_19_FD_153463 | JGI IMG/M metagenome (GOLD analysis project Ga0206979, IMG submission 153463) | Enriched cells from forest soil in Barre Woods Harvard Forest LTER site, Petersham, Massachusetts, United States -... | ecosystem: Environmental > Terrestrial > Soil > Temperate forest >... | reverse complement strand
ATTGACATTGCAAGGTATTCCCCAATATTCATCATTGATAAGTTCTGGAAAAACAAGGCAAAAATAGATCCCATCAGCAATGACAGCTTTGCTGTTTACAACATGAATGTCGACAGGGTAATAGTCAAGCTATTTATCAGAAAATCAGATTCGTCAGCCGTAAAAATAACGACACTCGAAGATGATGACCTGTATGGGGATGTATTAAACATCTATAACTATAAGGATTTCAGCAAAATGAAAGACGTATTCTTTGCCAAATCTATTTTCATTGAAAAAAACAATAATAAAGTACATGATACCATAATGATAAGTGCAACATCAATGCTTGAAAAACCCGGTTCAGGCATCACAAAGCCCAAAGGGTATAAAATGGAAACTAAAGCTCAAACAAAACCAGATTTTAACATGGAATCTTATAACGATCACATCCATTTTATGAATTTGAAGCATACTGATGACAAGGTTATGATTGTTGAATTTAAGGATTTTATGCTTTGTAGTGAAGCGCCTCTGAATAGTCAGAATGGAGAACTGATTATCAAAGAAGCCCGAAAGATTGCTCCTTCCAAGCCCATAAAATATTTTGCATTTTGTCATTTTCATTCCCATTATATCGGAGGTATAAGAGCCTTTATTCATCAGGGTGCCACAATTCTGTCACCTGCGTCAGATAGTTCTTATGTGAGATACCTGGCTTCCAATCAGCATACTATTGACCCAGATAGCCTTCAGATGCAACCAAGGCCCTTAAAAATGGAATTGATACACGATAGCTTTACTGTTACAGATGGCTCTTATTCAATGAAAATCTATTTTATTGGCAAAAAATCGCAACATACCAATGACTATATGATTTACTATTTTCCAAAAGAAAAAATGCTTTTCGAAGGAGACCTGGTCTGGATGAAAAAAGAAGGAAAGATATCTAAAGCAGGAAAAAGGGATGCTGGCCTCTACAATTCTATTAAAGATCTAAAATTAGCCGTAACAACAATTATTCAATCATGGCCCGTAAACAACTACTCTGTGAAAACTGTAATCCCGTTTAGCGAACTGGAAGAATCCGTCAATCTTAAATAATAGGACTTGTCTCGATCTTTAGAACACTCTTAGTCTTATTACTTATCTTAAATCTATCATCAATACGATGTCCGACCACCCAACATATATCATCACCTGAGCAAACAACAAGTTGGTTTTCTTTTTCAATGAAAGGAAGCTTGAGATCAGTTAGAAAATCACTGATTTTTTTTCGTCCGCGTAATCCGAAAGGTTTAAAAGAATCCCCATGTTCCCATTTTCTAATAAGTAAAGGAAATTGAAGTTTTTCTTCATCCATATAGGCAACCTTTTGGTTGCTAAAATCAACTATTTCTGATTTACGAATTTTATTGATCGTAAAATTGTACTGGCCGTAAGACGCAGCATCCTGTCCCTTTTCAATAATAATATTGTCTTCATTATGGCCATTAATTGACTCTACAACAATACTTTCCCTGTCCTTAATTAAACGATAATTCTTTGACAGGAATTGTTTGCTTTCAGTATGATTTATTGATTCGAATAATTCTTCAACCTGGATATAATTAAAGCCGAATTCCTCCACCCATTCAAAGAAGACCTGAGGATATATCTGATATGTTTTCAGATCCCTAATAGATACATTAAGCCCCTTTTGAGTTTGCTTAACAATGGCATTTTTAACTTGATCGCTATAAATACCCGCCCAGTTTTCCAGTTGATACCGTCTCTCTGCCGCCTTGTAAATGGTTTCAGTTATATCAGGGTTTATTTGCTTCAGTAGGGGGATTATTTCATTGCGGATCAGGTTTCTTTGGTATTTACTATCAGCATTACTTTTGTCTTCGCGATGGGCGTATTTCTTGTAAGAAGTGTATTCATTGATTTCCTCTTTTGATGCAAAAAGCAATGGACGGATGATGTTATTATTCTTAGGCAAAATGCCATGAAGACCTTTTAATACACTTCCTTTAATGAGATTAAGCAATATTGTTTCCGCAACATCATTCTTATGGTGAGCAGTGACAAGATATTTATAATCATTGCTTTTAAGCAGTTCTTCAAACCAGCCATAGCGCAAATCACGGGCAGCCATTTGAATAGACAATCCAAACTCAACTGCATATATTTTGGTATCAAATCGCTTTACAAAAAAAGGAACGTCAAGTCTTTTGGCGAGTTCTTTAACAAAAGACTCATCTGCCTCTGACTCCTCCCCTCTCAATTGAAAATTACAATGAGCGATGGCAAACTTATACCCGGCTCTATGGAACAAATGGGCCATCACTACAGAATCCACTCCCCCACTCACCGCAAGCAAAACCTTGTCATTCTGCCCAAAAAGACTTTTCTCCTGGACGTACGTTTTAAACTTATTATAGAAGTTATTTCGCATGATCTATGACCACAATCTCAGAGGAGTAGCAATTTTTGAATTTTTCAATCTTTTAATTTTCAATCCTCTAAAAAAATATGACACATCCCATCCAAAGGATTAAACTCCTTTACCAGCATTTCAATCCAGTCCTTTCCAGATTGCAAATAATAAGGAATGAAATTATCGTATCGTTCCTGCAATTGCCCCTCCGGGTAAAATGAGGCATATATTTTATCAATTTTGGCAACCTTTTTTTCTTGTAATTCAAGCTGCTTCTGATGGATATCGTTTTTCCACTTACGAACTTCTTTTACCTGGATATTCATCTGCTTAACGATGTTAGCAGCCAGGTCACTCGGAAGTCCCTGCAAGTCATTTCTCAGTTTCTCAAATTGATCCAAAATAATCATCGTATCCTTTTCAGAATCATGCTCCAGCTCATTCACTTCATAAAACCTGAATTTCAGGTCGTCAAGGCTCAGAAATAACTCCTCAGGTTTGAGCTTCAGCATTTCCAGGTATTCAGCTGCTTTTTTTCCCACAATCATGGCAGAATCGCGCACCAATAGTTGTGGGAAAAATACATTTCCGGTATCAAATGCACCTTTTAATTCAAGCCAGTAAGCAATCTCACTATTACCACCCACATATGCCAGGTTTGGCAATATCAATTCCTGGTACATGGGCCTCAGTACCACGTTCGGACTAAAATTTTCGGGACTTTTATGAAGCTCTTCCTTCAGCTCATCAGCAGTCCAGGATTTATTGGAATCAAGTACTTTATATTTTTCGCCTTCCAAAACGATCCTGTCCCGTCGACTGGCTCCAAGATAAAAGATATTTATTTCGCGGGGAGATAAAGGGAGCTTATAACTTTTTTGCAGAGAATTAATTGTGGCCTCAATGGCTTTATGAAATACATTCTCAAATATATCTTTCTCGAGTGTTGGAATCAAAGCTTTTTTCAAAGGAGCACTATCCCCATCAACCACCACAAGTCCATATTCTTTGAACAGCTCGTTTACAATATATCGTGTTGAATCTGCAAGGGTGTTATGTTCCAGGTAAGCTTTTCGAAAAAGGCTTATTACTTCTTCACCATTAGGGCTGTTGGTCATTAATGCTCCTAATTCTTCAATAACGTGCGTCATTGAGTGGGGATTCATTCTTCCAGTTGCACCTGATGGGCTATCACTCCATTTTAAGGTCTTGCCCCAGATATGAAAATGATTGATTTCCTCCAGATCGTGATCCTCAGAAGCCATCCAATAAACAGGTACAAACCGATATTGAGGAAACTGTTTACCTAACATTTGAGCATAACTGATGGCGCTTGCAATCTTATAAATAAAATATAGCGGTCCTGTTAATATATTAAGCTGGTGCCCGGTGGTTATTGTAAATGTATTTTCGTCAAGAAGGGATTGGATATTTTCTTCAACTAGCTTGTTTTCTTTCTGATCGAAATAACCTGAATATTGCTGTTTTAAAGCTTCAACAAGAATTTGCCTGTTGACGGGATATGATTTCCGTTTTTCGATGGCTGAAGTAATGCCTGCTAAATCAGGCGCAAAATTGTATAAGTTCTTCAGGGCCTCATTACCGGAAATATAATCTGCGCTTAGTTTATGGATCTGCCCTGTTTGAACCAGTGGAATATTAATACATCGCATGGATGGTGTTTTATGGTGCAAAGTACGGGGTAAATATTGAGAAGAAAGGCAAGAGTTTATTCCCGGCTGCTTGTCAGGCCCTTCCCAAACACTCCATCATCAAAAGCCTCGCAATACTCTTTGTAATCAATAACTACTTGTTTGTAATAGTGTAAGGAGTATGCCATAACTTCCTTTTGCCATCTGGTTTTATTTCCAAATTCAATAAGTTCATCAGCAATGGCTGATCCTTGTCTGCCGCCGCTCCTTAGTTGTGACCAGGCTGTAACGTTTGCCATGCCCGAGATCAACAGTTCATAATCATCCCGCTTTTCCAAAAGCCCCAATACATTCATTTTATCCTGAGGCAATTGCATCTCCTTAATGATAAAAGATTCACCACTATATTCTACATCCTCGAGCAAAGCCGGGGTGGTGAATTGCATCCTTGATTGAATCTCAATTACCCGTTTAGCATCACTTTCCCACTTGGGTTGTCTAACATGGCAGTAGGGCAGCGCGGCAGACGGATTTGCTTTTTTGATGTCAATTAAGGACATTTCTGCCCCTTTATTTAATTTTACGAGAACGACGTATCTTTCTAGACCAAGACTTCCTGTGCCCATGATCCTCAGGGCCGTGTCTATTACCTCTGTAGTCCCCTCTTTATTTCTTTTTCGATCCCAGGCCTTCATAATGTGCTTTACCTTGGTTTTGAGGACCTCTGGAGTGTGAATAATATGCTCAGAGTCTGAAACAAAATGCCGGCGGCCGTCTATTTTTTCCGTATGCTCTTTTATGACTTCTTTCAGTTTCCTGTGTTTAAGGGACTTGAGAAAATCTTTAATAATACCCTCTGAAGATGCATCTTCTATGGTTTTGGCTTTGCCTGCTTTTAAAGATTTGGTATATTCTCTTAAAAATTGCAGATTTAATCTTTCTGCATCAGCTTCTGAGAATTTGAGCGGCATGCAGGCAAGATAATTGCTTGTAAGAAGCCGGCAAATATCCCATGCCACAGGCCCAAGCAATGCCTCATCAAAATCGTTGATATCGAAATAAACCAGCCTGTTATCCCCTTTATAAGTCCCGAAATTTTCTATATGAAGATCGGCACTAAGCCATGAATGTGGGGTTTTATTTAATTCACTTGTCTGTGGAAAATCTTCATAAAATAAGTGGCAGGTACCCCGATAAAAGCGAAACGGGCTCTCACGCATTGCTTTGTACTTGTATTTTAACAATTGACTTCGTCTGTCATTGTTAAACTTCAGGATACGCTCAGGAATAGATGCCATTATGTTTAACTTTTCTATTTTTCAATTAAAAAAACAAGCTCATTTATCTCATTTTTACATCAAGTGCATCCCTCAAACCATTCCCCAAGAGGTTAAATGCCAATACCAGGAACATAATTGCAAGCCCCGGTAATATAGCGAGATACGCTGAATTCATCACGATATATCCATAATGGTCATTGATCATCACACCCCAGGATGGCATGGGAGGCTGCACACCCAGACCCAGAAAACTCAATCCCGCTTCTAATAAAATAGCAGAAGCAAAGTTCGCTGCCGCTATAACGAGGATTGGGCCAAATATGTTTGGTAAAATATGCCTGGTAATAATACGCCTGCTCCCAAACCCCAATGCCTTTGCAGCGGTTACGTAATCAAGCTCCCTGGCGCTCAGAATTTGTCCCCGAACCATCCGGGCTACTTCTACCCACATAGTTAATCCCACGGCAACGAATACCTGCCAGAATCCCCTCCCCAATACCAATGACATAGCCATGACCAAAAGAAAGGTCGGTATTGCCCACACCACATTGATCAACCAGAGAATAATATGATCAGCCCAGCCCCGGAAAAATCCTGCCATGGCGCCCAAACAAATTCCAATGATCAATGAAATTAAAACCGAGATGATCCCGACCGCAAAAGATATTCTTGTACCAAGTAGAAGCCTGCTAAACATATCGCGACCATAGCGGTCCGTACCCAGGAGATATGTCCTGCTCACAACCTGGGTACCGGCATTTGGAAAAGATTCTGCCTTTCCTCCGCCGTACGGAATGATATCTATGTTATTCGTATTAACACGGTAACTCTCAATAGGGATTTCATCAAAGTCAGATTTCTGGCCTGAAATGATGAACGATAAGAAATTAGAACTGATTGGTTTTTCTTGTTTTGGGATTTTCAGGATGGTTATTTTGGAAAGAGGCGGCAACAATTCAAGTTCCAGGTTTTGTTTGTTTGCTTCGGGGGTTGAATCAGGTAAAAACAGGTAGCCGCCCAAAGCAATGATAAAGCATATCCCTATAAAAATGAGACTGGCAAAAGCGTTCCTGTTTTTGATAAAGCGCTGAAATGCATACCAGGAAGGGGATTTACCATATTTGCCTTCTGACTCAGCCATCTATGATCGGGTATTATGCGCTTCAAGTCCCTCACGGGTAATGATATACCTGTAAGCTCTCATGTTATCACTATCATACATAAAACTCCGGACGTAATCCTTGGTTTTAGGATCCAATCTCATAGGAGATATATATTTCATCCTGATCAGGAATTTCACGCTATCAGCCACAATATTAGCAGGGTAATTTACCTCCTCGAGTATTTTGTCATATGTCTCGACAAAATAAACTGTGTTCAATATATCGTATTCTATTTCGGTTAGTTCGCGCATAAGTCAGGCGTTAGGTATTAGGGGTTAGGTGTTGGTTTTGGTAAATATTTTTTTTGATGATGGACATTCCCAAATTCTCCAATTCCCAAATTCTCAAATTACTTTCCTCCCCTTCCACGTATAGCTGCCAAAATTACCATAAATGCCAATAAACAGCACATAGAAAATATAGGCGAAACAGATTCTATTGTAGAGCCGCAATGATTGCGTCTCCTATCAATAAACACACAAAATGAAATCTGTCCATCTGAAACACTGAATAGAATGTACTCTCTTTTGAGACGCAATTATTGCCTCTTCGTATCCAAAATGAAAAAATGCGTCCTCTTCATGAGACGCAATTATTGCGTCTCTACAATCAAATACAAAAAAACATGTGTTCTCTTCGTGAAACGCAATCATTGCGTCTCTACATTTTACGTTGTTTTTCTTTCTATTTTTGATCAATGGATTTGTTTAAAAATAAATATAGAATATCTTCTGCACGTTTGCAATCGTGGGATTATTCAAATGCAGGTATGTATTTTATTACAATATGTACACGCAATAGAGAGTGTTTTTTTGGAGATATCACAAATAGTAATATGCATTTATCTGAAATTGGCCGGATTGCGGAAACGAAATGGTTAGAAACGTTGGAATTAAGAAAGGATATGAATGTTGAATTGGCTGAATTTCAAGTAATGCCAAACCATTTTCATGCAATAATTAATATTGGAGATAACAAGTATAATAGCAGAGACAAAATGACCCAAGATGACAAAACCAACTTCGTGCCTCAATCAAAAAACCTGTCATCAATAATAAGGGGATATAAATCTGCAGTTACAGGATTTGCAAATAACAACAATATCGATTTCGGTTGGCAGTCGCGGTTTCATGATCATATCATTAGAAGCATGGATGAATATTATAGGATTGCTGATTATATTATTAATAATCCGGCTAATTGGTTAGAGGACAAATTCTATAGGCTGTAGAGACGCAATGATTGCGTCTCCTATCCGCAAATACCCCGGAAAATCTGTCTTTTGAAACGCTTAATACTGAGTGTTCTCTTCGTGAGACGCAATCATTGCGTCTCTACAGCCAAACACAAATAACAGAATGTGTTCTCTTCATGAGACGCAATCATTGCGTCTCTACATCCAAAAACAAAAAACAGAATGTATTCTCATTGTGAGACGCAATCATTGCGTCTCTACATACAAACACAAATAACAGAATGTGTTCTCTTCGTGAGACGCAATCATTGCGTCTCTACATCCAAAAACAAAAAATTGAATGTGTTCTCTTCGTGAGACGAAATCATTGCGTCTCTACATCCAAACACAAATAACAGAATGTGTTCTCTTCGTGAGACGCAATCATTGCGTCTCTACATCCAAACACAAAAAATTGAATGTGTTCTCTTCGTGAGACGCAATCATTGTGTCTCTACATCCAAACACAAATAACAGAATGTGTTCTCTTCGTGAGACGCAATCATTGCGTCTCTACATACAAACACAAAAAACAGAATGTGTTCTCTTCGTGAGACGCAATCATTGCGTCTCTACAATTATCTCACTACTCTTCCTTTCCAGCTATAAGAACCAAAATTACCATAAATGCCAATAAACAGCACATAGAAAATATAGGCAAAACCGGCAGGGATAAGAATCGATAAAGCCTTTCTTTGATTGAAAAATGAACTAACCTTACTTAAAAATAAAAATTCAGATCCTATTTTCAATCCAAAGGCAATAAGAAAAACAATAAAATATAAAGGGGCGAAAAATCCGGCTATCAAATTGAATAACAATAGCAAATGAAAAATCCAGGCTCCGGTTAAAACAAGGGTAATTCCCTTATTGGAATATTTTCTGCTTTTTGAAACCCATCTTTTCCTCTGTTGAATAAATGAACCAAGACTCGTTTCTGGTTTGGCGCTGACTATGGCATCCGCACTCTTCAAAAACAGTACTCTATCTGGCCATTTGCTAAACATCTTGTGCATCAGGAATTCATCATCACCACTGGCAAGATCATCGTTGCCTTCAAATCCGTTTACCTCGTAAAAAGCATTTTTCTTATAAACCAGGTTGGCTCCGTTACACATATTTGGGCTTTTGAGTGCTAGAGAGGCCGCACCAATACCTACAAGTCCCATAAATTCAAGTGATTGTGCCTGATCGAAAAAATTATCCGATCCCTTGAGGCAGACTGGTGCGGAAACCATTACAGGATCATTCTCAAGTATAAATGATGCAATGCTCTCCAGCCATTTATTACCTCTTCGGCAATCGGCATCACTGGTAATGATCCACGGGAAAATGCTTTTCTCTACTCCTAATTTAATGGCAGCTTTTTTGAAGGAGTTTCTCTCAGTGATAGGTTCATCAGATAGTTTTACTAACCGGATTGAATGGGACCTGTTTTCAGCTACAAATTGATTTACAATATCAGCCGTGCTATCCTCCGAAAAATCGTCAATAACAATAACTTCAAAATTTTGCGGAGGATAATCCTGCGCAATAATATCGGCAAGGCAATCCCTGATATTTAATGCTTCATTGCGCGCGGAAATGATAATACTGAAGCTTTGCGTCTTTGCGCCTTTGCGAGAGTCTATTTTCTCGCCAAGGCGCAAAGACGCAAAGGAATTCCATCCCCTAAGAAAATTCAAAATCAATAAGGCATAAGCTATTGCAAAAACAAGCGTGATAATGGCAATAATGACAAACACTTATGCGTTTCTGAGCTTTTGATTTATTCGCGCGAAAACGAAAATAACAGCACCTGACAAGGCAGGTATCAGCAGATTAATAATCCATATCCCATATGATGCCGAAAGAACAGCAGCCATATTATTAGTGACACCATGAAAAAGGAAAACGGTTGCGCTCCCCCGAACTATTAATTCAGAAAAACCCGTAGTTGGGCTTACCGTCTGTACCATGTACATGACAAAAATAAGCATCAATGCCTCAATAAATGGAACTTGTACGCCAAAGAAAACAAGCAGGATATAAAACTGTATTGAAAATACTAAATATCTCCCCAAAGAATAAAGCAAAACCGTTTCGAGCTCTTTTCCCTTGTATTGTTTGTATAAAAGCAAGTTTTTCCGAAGACCTTTTGCCCAGTTCCTGCCAGGTAACCAGCTTCTAATGACTCCGATATTGAAGTAAAAAAACAAAACCAGAGCTATAAATAATAGTCCGCAAACGCCAGTAGCTATTTGAATAAGGCCAGGAAGATTCGTTAATTTTTCATAGTAAACAAAACCCAATGTCCCCATAATCATTGTCACCACCAGCTGAGATATACTGCCGGCAAGCGTAGCGAAAATACTTTTTACACGTACCGAAGAATCGAGAAATATTATTCTTCCCATGTATTCTCCTACCCTGTTTGGCGTCCATAAGCTAATGGCATTCCCGGATAAAATGGCAGCAAAAGCTTTTGGAAATGAGATCTTTGCAAAGCGCTTTAAAAGGAATTGCCATTTTAAAGTTTCAATTCCCCAATTCATAAATACCATCAAAATGCAAACTGAAAAAAGCCAGACAGACAGTGGATTTGCAAGAATGGATTGCGACAACGTGAATATTTTCCAGAATTCAGGATTGCGGATGATGTGTACATAAAAGTACCATCCTGATATGGCAAGAACAGCAAGTTTTATGATCAGAGGCAGGCCTTTCTGAAAAAGCTTGCTCTCCCATAAATGGTTTTTACTATTTGCACTTTGGAAAATATGTTCTGCCATGTTACCGTATATCAATGCAAAAATACGTACTTTGTTGCTATGACTCTTAGTTCAGGCCTTAACAAGCAGGATACCATTCCTGTTCCTAAAGACACTCCACGCATCATACTTGGCATTGATCCTGGTACCAATATTATGGGATATGCCATTCTGGTCTGTGTCAATAAAGAAACGCGACTGCTGGTAATGGATGTAGTAAAAAACCTGAAAGAGCCCGACCCAATAGAAAAACTAAAGGTTATTTTTCACCGAACCGAAAAATTGATTGCGAGTCATAATGTTACAGAACTGGCGATTGAGGATCCATTTTATGGAAAAAACGTGCAATCTATGCTCAAACTCGGTCGTGCCCAGGGAATGGCCATCGCCGCAGCCTTGTCTCACAACCTGCCTGTGCACCAATATGCAGCAAGAAAGATCAAACAATCTATTACCGGAAACGGAAGCGCCTCCAAAGAGCAGGTAGCTGCCATGCTCATGCGCCTGCTAGGCATTAAAGAATCACCAGAATATCTTGATGCCACGGACGCCCTTGCCGTAGCCATGTGTCATTTAAACCAAAGAATACCAATGGTTGGCGATGACAAGGTGAATTCCTGGAAAGCTTTTATTGCCAAGAACCCTGGGAGGATGAAATAACGTGGGTTATTTACTACTTATTGGGGGATATATGATTTCTCAATGATTCTTTCTGCGATGCTCCAGAGGAGCTTACTGTTTGTAGAAATGATATACATATGTAATGAAGCTCCAGAGGAGCGGCCTGTTTATTCCATCCAATCAAACAAATATTCCTCGCGATATTCAACTTCAAACTTTTTGAGGAAACCAATATATTCATCTTTGAAAGTTATTTTCTTATGGTGATTCTCTTGGCCTAGGACATATTTTGCAACAGAATCTACCTGGCTTCTTGAATAAGAAAAAGCGCCAAATCCTTCATGCCAGTTAAACTTGTTTTTAAAGTCCCAGGTATCGTTGATAAAATTATTTGATCCCGTTTTGATCTCCCTAACCAAATCAGAAATGGCAATATCCGGTTTTAGCCCAACCAATGTGTGCAAATGGTCTGGCATACAAAATATTGAAAGCATCTTTTGATTTCTTTTTTGAACAATGCCAGTTATGTATTTGTGAAGCTCTTCGCGGCGATCTTTGGGAATAAGGTTTTGCCGCCAACTCACTGCAAAAACGATCTGAACATAGATTTGGGAGTATGTGTTTGCCATTGATTTACAGGTCGCTCCTCTGGAGCTTATTAATTATTAACTTTTCATTTCAACAAACAGGTTGCTCCTCTGGAGCACTTTGCGAATATATACAATTAGACAAAAGATTGCAACGTCCTGAACATCTCGTTGATCCTCATAAATCAACTTTTAAAATACTTAATTGTTATCCATAAAAAAACAAAATATCAAACTCATGGAACCAAAAAATTTGATCGCCAAAGCTGAAACAGATATCAATGCTCCTGTTGACAAAGTATGGGATGCACTTGTAAACCCTGAAATTGTGAAAAAGTACATGTTCGGGACCACTATTAACTCCGACTGGAAAGTAGGAAGTAAAATATCATGGAAAGGAGAATGGAAAGGAAAACCATATGAGGACAAAGGCGTTATTCTCCAAATAGAACCGGAAAAGCTCATCCAGTATAGTCATTACAGTCCTTTATCCGGGCTGCCAGACAAACCCGAAAACTATAAAAATATAGTCACCACGGAACTTATTTCAAATGGAAAACGGACTTCAATATCCCTGAAACAGGATCATAATGAAAATGAAAAGTCACGTGAAGAATCCGAGAAAAACTGGCAAATGATGCTCGATTCTTTGAAAAAACTTCTGGAAGAAGGATAGTATCAGAACAAACGCTTACCCTCCTGGGGACGCTATAAACTCAATGGTGATGATATTGAGAAGACAGGGGTCATTCCGGATGTCATTGTAAGAAATAATATCAAAGACCGTACAGATGGCAAAGACCCTCAGTTGGACAAAGCCATTGAGGTAATTAATGGGGAAATGAAGTAACGTTTTCGAGTACCATATAATATTTAACTTCAATAAGTTATGGGAATAAATGAAACTTTAAAAAAAATTATGACCTTTCCTTTAGATTATCTTAACCAGAATAAGTCCCCAAATATATTATTGGAAGAAAGCGGTTACCTGGAGAATTATGAAAAGATAAATGAAGATATTATATACCAAAACCTTCTTTTGAAACCTAGTGCCATAAATGACTGGATTCAATTTATGTGGGATAAACATACTAGTTCAGGGTGGGCCATTAATAAAAATAATGAAGAATACATTGTTTATTACTTTGTATCAGAGCCTTCATATAGAAAATTAGAAAAAAGAGCATTTGATGATATTGCCAAAGCTTGTGCTGCGTATATTAAAGGTGAACTAGAATGGATTAGAGGTATAGACACTTCCACCTTCTTCTAATCTACTTAATTAAAGAAACATATTTACAATTGCTGTTCGACCCCTCCGGGGTCGTAAAATTGGGCGTTGGCATTTTCTATAAACATGTTACCCCTCCGGGGTAATTCGCTAACAAATTATGGATGAGACACATTTCACTTCTACCTCTTACTTCTCACTCTTTACTGTTGACTGATGACCGTTGACTGATGACTATTTTGTCTTCTTCTCTACCCACTGCTCATTAAAAGATTTGGGCGAAAATTTAAGAGTTGCTCTTCTTTTTCCCCAGCTATTTTTAAAAATAGTCGAGAAACCAATATTTTTCAGATTTGCGCTGCCGCGGTTCATGGTTTTACGGTTGAGCATCGCACGCTCCCAGAAATACCAAACGGTTCGTTCTGTTTTGCTTACGAGTCCATCAGATACATATTTCTGACGGTTGTATAGCAGGTATTTGTGAAGATCAATATTTACAGGACATACTTCTGTACAATTGCCACACAGTGACGAAGCATAACTCAAATGGGCGTACTCTTTAAACCCGCTATAAAATGGGGTAATCACCGAACCTATCGGACCACTATATGGCTTGGCATAGGTATGGCCACCGATGTTCTTATAGACAGGGCAGGCATTGAGGCAAGCACCGCAACGGATACAGGCTAAAGCCTCACGTTGGGGTACTTGTTCCAATAAGGTACTCCTTCCATTGTCAAGCAATATCACATACATTTCATCAGGGCCGTCCATCTCAGCACGTTTGCGAGGACCCGTATAAACAGAGTTGTAGTTACATATCTTTTGACCGGTGCCAAATGTAGAAAGCAACGGCAAAAAAAGACTCAGATCATTTACAGAAGGAAGGATTTTTTCTATCCCTGTAATAACAATGTGCACTTTAGGAAACGCTGTGCAAAGCCTGGCATTCCCTTCGTTTTCAAGGACATGAACACCACCTATATCGGCTAATAAAAAATTCGCGCCCGTAATCCCAGCACCGGCTTCTACATATTTTTGCCTGAGAATTTCACGGGCCTTTCGGGTGAGTTGCTCGGGCGTAAAATCAATAGGCGTCCCAAGTTTCTCGTGAAACAGCTTTGCAATATCCTCTTTGGATTTGTGCATGGCCGGAGTAACAATATGATAAGGTGGCTCACCATCAAGTTGCTGTATGTATTCACCCAAATCTGTCTCTACACTTTCAATGCCATTATGGGTCAGGAAGTCGTTGAGTTTTACCTCTTCGGTCACCATTGACTTTGATTTCACAATGCTTTTGACATTATGTTTTTTCAAAATGGCATGTATCTCGTCCTGGGCTTCTTTTACATCCTGAGCCCAGATTATTTTGCCTCCATTTTTCTTAAAATTGGTTTCCCACTCAATCAGGTACCTATCCAGATTTTCAACAACTTTTCGCTTCACCTGGGCAGCACGTTCTCTTGCGAGGGTCAGGTTTTCAAATTGTTCTTTACCATGTTTTACCGCAGCAACATATTTGCCGATATTGAAATTAATACGCTTCCTGTGCTCCAGGTCGAAGGCTTTCTTCTCGGATTGCTGTTTAAATAACGTTGCGGGGTTTGGCATCTATAGTTATATATGGTACTAACTTACTTTGTACTTTATTTTATCAGTAATAACATGACATATCCTTTCAAAAATTTCCTCAATGGTACCGAGGCCATTTACAACGGATAGTTTCTTCTGCTGGTTGTAATGGTTTGCGACAGGACTCGTTTCACGGTTGTAAACTTCTAGACGTTTACGCACGGTTTCTTCATTATCATCGCTTCTGCCACTGGTTTCACCTCTTTTTACCAACCTTTTTATCAATTCATCTTCAGACACTTCCAAAGATACCATAATGGTGATGCTCGTTCCAAGTTCCACCATCAGCTCATCCAGTTCCTTTGCCTGAACCACAGTTCTTGGGAATCCATCAAAAATATAACCCGGACCGGATAAATTTCCCTCCAGTTTATGACGGATCATCCCAATAACCACTTCATCAGGGACAAGATGGCCTTCATCAATATATTTTTTAGCCAACAGGCCAAGTTCTGTTTTGTTGGCCTTTTCGGACCTAAGCAAATCTCCTGTAGAAATATGGACAAGCCCGTATTTTTGAATGAGCTTTTCGCTCTGGGTTCCTTTACCTGCGCCCGGTGGGCCGAATAATATAATATTCAGCATTTTACTCTCCTTCTTTTAGTTTATAAATATCTTTATAATGTCTTCCCTTCTTATCAAAATCAAGCCCATAACCAATTAAAAAATCATTAGAGGCTACAAAACCGAAATAATCAGGACTCACATCATATTTAAGTGATTCAGGTTTAAAAATCAAAGATGCAATTTTTATATCTGAAACAGGAATTTCTTTCAACTGATTGCACAATTCAAAAACGGTTCTGCCCGTGTCAATAATATCTTCCAGAATCACGATGTTCCTGTATGCCAGGCTTTCATCAGCCCCAATCAGGGTTGTGATAGAATGATCAGAATTCATCCCAACATAAGAAGCAATTTTGACAAATGAAACTTCGTAAGGAAAATCAATACCGCGCAATAAGTCAGATGCAAAAAAAAATGAACCATTCAGTATTGGCAGAAAAACAGGTGCTGATCCTTCATAGTCCTTATTCATCTGGGCTGCAATTTCCTTTACCCTTTTGGCAATAACATCTGATGAAATATACTTTTCAAACGTCTTGTCGAAGATATTTACCTGATTGGACATTATTTCCTGGCTAAATGAACGTACACAACAAAGGTAAAACGATAAGCCGGAAATAAAGCTGATTTATATCAAAGGACTTAATTCATTTAATAAATAACAGTTATTGTCCCCGTCAACTGCCCTTCTTTCCTGCCATGAAAAACATAATAATATACACCTTCTGGCACCTTAACACCATGATAAACACCATCCCATGTAAAACTATTACCGGAATGATAATAAAATATCTGCCCCCAGCGGTTAAAGATAGAAAGGTTGTAAGTATCGCACGGATCCAGTCCTGTAATGGTAAAAGTATTATTAAAAGCATCACCATTTGGGGTAAACACATTGGGAATAAATAATTTCTGGTTTGAGTTGGTGATATTGAGAACTTCCGTCACAGTGTCGGTGCACCCTGCCGCCGATATAGCAGTAAGCTTTACAGGATATTGACCTTTAACAGGATAGGTAAAAATGGCATTTTTACCGGTGCCTGAATCCTTCGTGTCAAATTTCCATATGTAAGATTCGGCGCCTGTTGAAGTACCTGAAAAAACGACATGCCCCGCACAGGTATCTATGAAATAGGAAAACCCTGCTTTAGGTAGGTTCGTTTTGATTGTTTTTTTCACAGTATCGGCACAAGATGCCCCTGAATCTGTGATCAAGGTAATGATAATCAATGAATCAGAAGGAAATATGTGTACAAGGCTATCGGACTTTGATGTAGCCCCATCACTGAAGTGCCAGGTATAACTGTTGACCCCTGTACTCAGATTTTTAACAAATACTTTTGTTCCGCAGAGGGTTGCCGAGTCTGCAAACGCAGCATTTGGTTTGCCATAAACCGTGATGGATTTTGATGTTGAATCCTTGCATCCTGTAGAATCAATGATCACCAGGGAAATCTGGTAAACAGCCTTGTTAGCCGGGAAACTATCAACGGGATTTTTAGTTGTATCCGTTGAAGCAAAAGGAAGGTACCATTTCTGTGACCGGATGGCTCCTGCCGACAGATTAAATAAACGGATCATATTCGGACTACAGGTTAGAAAGCTATCTGTAAAAGCTGCATTTAGTCCCATAATTGATATTGGAATAATGGAACTATCTACACACGCTGTTCCCGAATCCACCAGTAATTTTACGCGATAAGTTCCCTGTTTTGCATATGTGTGAACTGCATTTGCAGAATCACTACGTGTGCCATCACCAAACGACCAGCTCAGGGTCGTATTCTGATTTGTTGCCAGAAAATGACCCGTAAGACTACATTTATCAGGATAATAGACAAAATCCGCATTGGCATGTTCATAGATATTTATGGTCTTTTTCAAGGTATCCTGTTGCTGGCAACTATTTGGATTGGTCACAATAAGGGTTATCGTATAAGTGCCCGGCTTAGCATATATATGTGTCGGCATTGTATCTGTTGACGTGGGTGTGCTGTCTCCAAAATCCCATAAATAGCTCGCCGCATTTTTGCTTGAATTATGGAAAGCTACTGACAAGCCGTGACATGCAAATTTGGCGGTAATAAAATCAGCCTTCAAGGAAACAATGCTGAGGTCTATTTTGAACATGACATTGTTACAATTATTGCTGTTATTGGTTCGGCTCCAGACACCGGGCGTGGTCGGAAAATCTGAATTACCTCCACAACCCCCACAAACACATTGGTAAACGATACCATTCTTATCAAAATCATTTGACCCGCCATGGACATGTTCCTGGGAAATGGGTCCGCCGAAATAAGAGGCATAAAGCAAAGTATCCATATTTCTTTCAAAAACCGCGAGGTAAAAATCCGAAGAGTCTTTTGTTGTTAACTGGAACGCGTCGCTTGTAATGGGCATATGATCAATAAAACTCATTTTATTGTAATAAGGATAAGATATCTGACCACCCCAGCCGGAGATATAAACTCTTTCGCATTTATCAACCAAAAAAGCAGATGGCGACATATCAGGCCTGCCCTTACCGGAACCAATATCAGCAGAATAAATTATTTTATTCAGGCTGTCATTAAATTTGGTGATAAAATTCCCACTATGTGGGTTGCTGTAATTGACATTGAAAGATGGAAAATTCTTATTTAGTGTTTGCCCGAAAACATACACGTTATCGCTGTTATCCAGTCTAACAATATAGGTCTGATCATAGCTCGAGGTTCCA
>Ga0206979_1067_pt1 | contig 17934 bp, 7 predicted proteins | sample Alteio_BWMinCont_19_FD_153463 | JGI IMG/M metagenome (GOLD analysis project Ga0206979, IMG submission 153463) | Enriched cells from forest soil in Barre Woods Harvard Forest LTER site, Petersham, Massachusetts, United States -... | ecosystem: Environmental > Terrestrial > Soil > Temperate forest >... | reverse complement strand
CCTCAACCTTGCAGCTTCTGTAAATTCAAGCTCTTTGGCTGCCTTCATCATTTCAATACGGGTATTTTCAATAGCCTTTTCCAGGGCCGCCTGGTTCATATATTCAATGACCGGGTCTGCCACCATGGCCAGTTTAATTTCTTCCTGGTATGCAATTGTTTTTTTCACAGGGCGGTCATTTACATCGGCCACAGTTGTCTGCCGCATGATCTGCTCCCGGGTTTTAGTAATACCCATTGGGATGATACCGTTTGCTTCATTATAGGCCATCTGTTTTTCACGGCGACGGCTGGTTTCATCAATGGTACGTCTCATGGAATCCGTAATTTTATCGGCATACATGATCACTTTGCCTTCTATATTCCTGGCTGCTCTTCCGGCGGTTTGGGTCAATGAGGTGCCTGACCGCAAAAAGCCTTCTTTGTCAGCATCCAATATGGCTACTAATGATACTTCCGGCAAGTCAAGCCCTTCCCGCAAAAGGTTGATGCCGACCAAGACGTCAATGGTACCCAGCCTCAGATCGCGCAGAATTTCAACTCGTTCCAGAGTCTCTACTTCTGAGTGCAGATAGCGGCATTTTACACCGAACTTTGCAAGGTACTGCGATAACTCTTCGGCCATCCTCTTGGTAAGGGTAGTCACCAGGACACGGCCGCCTTTTTTTACATTTTCATCCACTTCTTCCAGCAGGTCATCGATCTGGTTGAGGCAGGGCCGTACTTCAATCGGAGGATCAAGCAATCCGGTCGGCCTGATCAATTGCTCTACCACCACGCCTTCGGTAAGCTGTAGCTCATAATCTGCTGGGGTAGCGCTCACATATATCACCTGGTTGGTGAGGCCTTCAAATTCGTTAAATGACAAGGGTCTATTGTCCATAGCAGCGGGTAAGCGGAAACCGTATTCGACCAGGTTGATCTTCCTGGCCCTGTCGCCACCGTACATGCCTCTTACTTGTGGTATAGACTGGTGACTTTCATCCAAAAAGAGCAGATAATCATCCGGGAAATAATCCATCAGGCAAAACGGTCGGGTACCTGCTGCACGCCGGTCGAAATAGCGCGAATAGTTTTCTATACCAGAACAATAACCGAGTTCCCTGATCATTTCGAGGTCAAAATTTACCCGCTCTTCCAATCGTTTCGATTCGATATATTTTCCAATTGAATTGAAATATTCTACCTGTGCTACCATATCATCCTGTATTTCACGGATAGCAGTTTGTACCGTATCTGGCATTGTGACAAAGAGATTGGCCGGGAAGATGGAAATGGTGTCGAGCTTGTGCATCATCTTTCCGGAAACCGGGTCAATGATCTCAATATTTTCTATCTCATCACCCCAGAAATAAATCCTGAAAGCTGCATCCATGTAGGGAGGATAGATGTCTACCACATCTCCCGAAACTCTGAAAGTGCCCGACATTAATGCAGCCGTGGTACGTGAATACAGGATTTCAACCAGTTTGAAAAGGAGCTTGTTGCGGGTTATAGTATCTCCTTTTTTGATATTGGTGATGGCACTTCTGAAAGCATCAGGATTTCCTATTCCATATATGCAGGATACGGATGCAACTACAATCACATCGCGTCTGCCGGATAATAAAGATGTAGTTGTCCGTAACCGCAGCCGCTCCAGTTGTTCATTGATGCTTAGGTCCTTTTCAATATAAATATCTGAAGTGGGCATATAAGCCTCAGGCTGATAATAATCGTAATAAGAAACAAAATACTCTACAGCATTATCAGGGAAAAACTGTTTGAACTCGCCATATAGTTGTGCCACAAGGGTTTTATTATGGGTAAGTACAAGGGTAGGCTTTTGTACTTCCTGGATAATATTGGCCATGGTAAAAGTTTTACCGGAGCCTGTAACCCCCAGCAATATCTGGTGCTTTTCTTCGGCCTTTACGCCACGAACAAGCGCTTCTATGGCAGAAGGCTGATCGCCGGTGGGGGAATAGTCGCTTATAAGTTTAAAATCCAAGATCTAATGTGGTAATGTGGTGATGTGATAATGTGCTAATGGCTGGCACAAGAGTAAAATCCCCCTTGCCCCCTTTAAAATTAAAGGGGGAATCGCTACTATCATTAGTAGCAAATTTTTCAACCTTTTAATTTTTTAATTTTTCAATCTTTTAATGTTCCCTAACATAATTAATATAATCCATAACCGGCGGTGCGATATCGTGTTGACGAAGTATCTTGCTTATCTGCGCCCGGTGATGGGTGGAATGGTTGATAACATGAAACAGGATATCATACAAACTGTTTTCAAACGCTTCACCTTTTAAATTATGATAGGCAAATATGGTATTCAGGCCTTCTTCGTCATATTCATTAAGTGCTGAAATCCAGCCTTTATGACTTTCAACCTGGTGGCTTTCAATTTCAGAAAGGGGCCAGTTTTCAAAAAAGCTCTTTTTGATTTTTTCGGTACCATACAGGCGTTCAAGCCATAATAGTTCTGCTTTCACAATATGGCCTAAAAGTTCTACTGTTTCATGGGGAGGATGTTCAAGGTCTTTAAGCCTGTGGATCATCGTCAGGTTCATAGCGTCGTTATAAGCCAGTTGTTTGAGGAAAAGTTCTTTGAGTTTCATAGCGGGTAAATAGTTAATGGTCAATTGTAATTGATCAATGTTCAAATTTCTGCTTTTTTATCAATTACTTTTTACTTTTTTGGCTCTTTTCCTGAAGAGCTCGCTTATTTTATCAAACTCCCACCTTATAGTAAAACCAACCCCCTGGGTAGCTGAGTTTTCTTCAAGAGTTGGGTTATTATTGGTTCTACCAAATACTTTCACCTGGGTATTCCCGTCAGGACTCAGTTTGTAAGCAAGCTGGGTATTATAGTTGTTATAGTCAAAATCATAAGTGACACTTATATTGGCTCTTTGCTGCAATACGTCCTTGCTCAGTTTTAGTGAAAAATCTTCCTGGTTCTTAATATTAGTGTTATTATTAGATACGTTTGCGTTGTTAGATACGTTTAACCCCACACGAAGATTTTCCAAACCCCGCACTTTGGATATCATGTCGGTAATCTGTGAAGATGCAATATCTCCCATACTTGAATAAACTGTAGAGTTCAAAGCATCATTCACATTCGGATTCGTTCCGAGAAGACCTTGATCAACAGGTGCGAACTGGTTCAGCACCAAAAGGCTCACTACCTGTTGGTCTACGTCCTGCTGATTGCCTTTTATCTGGTTCACTCTTGTTTCTATATCAGTTGTTCCCGGATCGGCCTGGTTTAGTTCTTCAATTTCAAAATCAAGCCTGATCTCGGGTTGAAAGAGAGAACCCTTCAGATTCAGTATCGCTTCAACGGGATAAACCCGTCCAGCCTCATCTGTTGCGGCCGTAGTGGCCGTAGCGCCCGCTCCCATGAGAGGAGTTAAAGTGGTACGTGCGGTGTATATAGCCTGCATATTCAGTTGTGCTTCATAAGGATTGCCGTTCCAGGTTATCGTACTGCCATTATTAATGGTGAATGACTTACTGATAACGCCATTGAATGCTGTAAACTTGTATTTCCCGTCTGCTATGGTATAAGTTCCGTACATGTTAAAATCGCCATCAGTATTTATTTCAAGCCTCATGTTTCCATATCCATGTGCCTCAATGATATCTCCAACCCTGGGATCAAAAATGATCTGGCCGAAAGCATCCGGAGTTATGTCAAGATCCATGGTCAGTTCTATTCCTGATAATTTTACCTCACGCACTTTTTTGAGGTAACTTGATTTATTAATGAACTTGATATAATCATATCCATAAAAAGTATTGCCTGAAGATATGGGCATATAAAATGTGGTACCCTTTTCAGTCTTCATTTTTATGGCAAATTTCAGGTTGTCGAGGGTGCCGTTTATTGAAACCTTTCCTGTGCCGAAACCTTTTCCAAAATAGAGATCATTGATCTTTTGCGTGGTATTCAAAGCCATGAATTTTTTAGCCTGAATATTTAAGTCTATTCCGAAATTGTTGAGGTCGGTCAGATCAAGAAGCCCGTTAACCATGGCTTTATTATTGCCGGGATCATACACATCCAGATCTTTGATTATGACTGTCTTGCCACTGAAAGTGAACCTATGCGTAAAATGGTATTTAACATTCGTATAATTTACCTTAAACTCTGTTTCAGCGAGATCGATATTACCGGATATATTTGGATCTTTTAAAGTGCCGTTTATAATCATTGCAGCCGTTGCCTGTCCTTTCAATTCTGAAAATATCCCGTTTATAAAAGGCTCAAAGAGTTTAACATCAGTCTGGTTCAGATTGACGTTTAATGCCAGGGCACGGCTCTGATCAATATTTACAGCGCCAATGGCGCTGGCAATTTCATTGCCTTTTGCATTGAATAACTTGGTGTCAATACTTACCTTAGATGTATTCTCATCATAATTGGTTTGAGCAGAAATTGTTCCAAGCGTATCTCCATTATATGCGGCATTTGAAATATAAAGAGCAGATTCCATGATAGGTTTGGCGTTGAGATTGCTAAGAATGATCTGCCCATTCACAGATCCTCCGAAATGCGATATTGCTGGCACAAATCCACCTACGGTTGCCAGGTCCAGGTTTTCCATAATAAAACGCAAAGGATAAGAATTATGGATCGAATAAGCACCTGAAACTTTGATCTTTTCATTGCGTTTGCTAAAAACCAGTTCAGGTATGCTAGCCAGTGTATCTTTATAAAAGACAATCCTTTGGCCGGAGATATTCCAGGTATCTTCAGCTATTTTTATCCTCGATGATGAAGAAAGGTCAAGATAAGCCTGCCCGTTATTGGCAACATCAAAACTACCTGAAAGTGATGCTTGTTTCTGGTTCATAAAATCAGTTCCCTTGATATCAAAAAACAATTTTTCAGAATTGCTTTTTAGCTTTATCACCCCGTCGCGGACCAGTTCCGTATCCTTATTAATAAAGGCACCAACATTAATATCAAGATCAAGTCCGTCGTTATTCCCTTGGCCCTTAAAAGCCAGTTCTTTAAAATGGAGTGATTTATAAGAGACTTCAGGAAGATTTCCACTCAATTCGAGCTTATTCCCATCACTATGTATGCTGCCTTTCAGGTTTCCGGAGTCCGCCACCGAAAAATTTGTACGTAGTATAGACAAGATCGGTTCTAAATTTACAAATTTGATATCAAAATTGATGTATTGGCCTGTAATGGACTCATTGTTAAATTGATAAAAACCAGAATCAATATAGTGTCTGGCTGCCGTCTTTAAAAGATTACCCAATCTGCTTACCTGGAAATTGCCACTGATATTTGCCTGAACAAGAGATGAATACAAATTAATTACCCTGTTATCAGGGTTTACTACTGAGTATAGGCTCACGCTATCAAGATTATATACCTTCCCTGGAATTGTTAACCGGGTTTGCCGCGCGATTACCCGCCCATCAATATCGTCAGGTTTTATTCCTTCCATGTTAATTCTCAAGTTGGTAGATATATCCAATGAATCCCTCACAAAATTTAGAACAAAGAGATTTGCATTAGGAATCTTTGCATAGAAATCATACACGGGTTTTTTCTTTCTGTAATCAACAGAGCCCTTAAAATCAAGTGTCAGGTTCGGATCGTTGGCTATCAAAGAACCTTTAAAGAATTTTTTGGCTACATCTCCATTCACCTTGACATTCTGATAATTATACCTGTTAAAATAAAACTGGTTTATATCCGCTACAATGCGGGCCTGTACACTTTCAAGTGACAGTCCGGTTCCGTCAATATTGCCCGAAGCCGTAATACTACCTAACATGCTTTCGTCAAAAAGTTTGCCAATATCAAATTTGTCAAGATCAACTTTGGCGGTATATGTACTTAGTGTCTGATCAGGCATTAACTTCATGTCAGCGTCTAGTTTTCCATTTCCGAGTGCAGTTTCGAAATCAGTGTTCGTTTTGAAATTATTAAGGAAGCCATTAAAATATCCCTTAATGTTAATTTGCCCCATTTTATTAAGAAACTCTGGCAATTCCAGTTCGGGCATAAACTTTTCAAGTTCTTCTCTGCTTGTGTGCAACTGTGCAAACCTTGTCACAAAGAAAGTTTTGTTAATATCAGGCAACCCCTGCATATCAGCCCGCCCTTTAACCGTTGAAAACTTGCCATACGAAGCAATGATCTCAGAAACATGAATATCGTTTACCGTTCCCGTAGCCTTTAGGCGAAGCAGGGTCACATCCTCTGTCTTGTCTTTAAGTTCCGAAGTAAAATATTTCAAATCCCTGAATGAAACCTTGCTATCAGCCAGATCGGCTTTCATCGTCACATTATTCACAAAATTTGCCATACTATCTGTATTGGCATAGTCGAGCATGATATGGTTTCTTACCCTGGAATAAGGGGTAATCAAATCCAGGTTATTAATTTCAATACTATTGGGTGTATACTTCGCGTGCCCTTGCATTTGAGAAATCTGAAATCCGCAGGTTTCGATTAATGCCATGCTTTTCAGATCTGCGCTTACCTCATCGCCATCAATTTTTAAGGAACCGAATTTGCCGTCAAAATGCTTTACATCAACGTGGTTCCAGTCAACGCCCCCGTAGGAAACTGTCTTAGTGTTCAGATCATCCCACTTGAAATGCAAATTTTCAATGGCGACGTCTTTGAAGAAAATATCAGTTTTCTGTGTTCTTGGCGATCCGCTTCCTTTAGAAAGCCTGGCGATCACATATCCGAAATTGCTGCTACTATCACCGGGATAGCGTACAAGATTAAAGTCGATATTCTTTAAGAGAACACCCGAAAATACCATACGCCCGGTTTTGTAATTGAAATAAATAACCCCGGCATTCAACTTTTCTATGACAAACATATTGTTATGCCTGTGGTCTTTAATCACAATATTATCAAGCGACACCGTGGCCGGGAAATTCCATTTGGCATTGCCGATATTAATATCAGATCCAAAAACCTGACCTGCATAAAAACCCACTTCTGAGGCTAAAAACCGCCTTCCCGGGCTCGTATTCAGATAAAAATACAAACAAGTCAATCCTAAAAGAAGCAGAAGTATGAGCACAAGAAAACTCCGGAGAACATATTTGAATATTTTTTTGAGAGTCCTTCGCATCGGCCTGAATTAATGCAATCTTTGCAAATTTATTCCAGTTTACGCATACATGAGCAAAATACTTGCCATAGAAAGTTCCTGCGACGATACCGCTGCCGCTGTAATAAGCGATAGGAAGATCCTTTCAAATATCACAAGCAGTCAGAAGATACATGAAAAATTTGGCGGTGTTGTGCCTGAACTGGCCTCTCGTGAGCATCAAAAGAATATTATTTATGTGGTACAAACTGCGTTAAACCAGGCGGATATTACCAAAAATGACCTTGATGCAATAGCTTTTACACAAGGCCCCGGATTGATGGGTTCATTGTTGGTAGGGGTGTCTTTTGCCAAAGCCATGGCGCAGGGCCTGGAGATTCCAATCATTACCGTAGATCATTTGGAAGCGCACCTTGCCGCCCATTTTATTGACGAGCCAAAGCCGGAATTCCCTTTTTTATGCTTGCTCGTTTCGGGCGGTCATACCATAATCGTAAAAATGGAAAACGAAACCGATTTTCAGGTTATAGGTAAAACAACTGATGATGCTGCAGGAGAGGCATTTGACAAAGCAGCGAAAATTCTTGGACTCCCTTATCCGGGTGGGCCGATGATTGATAAATCCGCTGAAGGGGGTAATGTTCATGCATATCAATTCCCGGAACCGGATATGCCAGGCTTTGATTTCAGTTTCAGTGGACTAAAAACTTCGTTTTTATATTTTATCAGGGATCACATCAAAGCAGATCCTGATTTTGTCAGCAAAAATATTGCAGACATATGTGCTTCATATCAGCACAGGATCGTAAGTTATCTGCTTTCGCAATTGCAAAAAGCCTCTTTGGAAACAGGGATTACGAATATTGGCATTTCAGGGGGCGTAGCGGCCAACAGTTATTTGCGAAAAATGCTTGGTTTGAAACAAGAGCAAGAGGGATTCAAGGTCTATATCCCGAAATTTGAATATTGCACCGATAATGCGGGCATGGTTGCTATGGCAGCCTCTTTCAAATATGAAGCCGGTACCTTTGCAGGTCTGGATACTTCACCATATGCCCGTAAAGCATAGTTTTAAGGTTTTGCGATTTTCGTCAGCTTCTTTGGTATATGTAGAATTTCATGTATGTTTGACGGGGGAATTTTTCATCCAGAAATCTTAAATAAATGAGTCCGAAAAAGCAAACCGTTAACAAGAAACCGGCACAGTCTATAAAAACGCCTCCAAAGGCCAAAAAGCAACCTGAATCGGGCCCATCCTTTTTTGATATGCCCGGTAAAAAAATATATTATCTTTTTGCTGCATTACTCGTCGTTATAGCATTTATTATTTTCAGGGATTATCTTTTATTCAACAGGATATACATGTTTAAGGACATTGGCAGCGATACTCTTAATTCATTCTATCCAAACTATATGGCAAGCGCCGATTATCTGAAGAAATTTGGCACTTTATCATGGTCATTTAATATAGGAATGGGACATGATGTCACGGCTTTTGCTTTCAATGATCCGCTAAATTTTATAATGTATTTGTTTCCTCCGTCTAAAATCGCCTGGCTTTTGGGGTATAAAGAGTTTATTAAAATAATATTAGCCGGGTTTATTTTTTTTCTCTACCTCAAAAATTTAAGCTTACGAACCTTCGCCGCAGTGGCAGGTACCCTTATGTTTGCTTTTAGCGGGTACATGATCGTGGGCGGTCAATGGTATGTCTTTTCAGCTGAAGCACTGTACATCGCGTTGGTCCTTTTAAGCTTTGAACTGCTATTCCGAAAAAATATGCCATGGCTTTTTCCTGTCCCATTTTTATTGATTGGAATAACCAGTGCTTTTAGCTTATATACTATTCCGGTTTTTCTGGTCATTTATGCGATATTCAGATATGTGCAGGATGAACGTGAAGGTGTTAAGGGATTGTTGGTTCTATTCCTGAAAATGGCTGGGCTTGGACTCATCGGAGTAATTATTAGCCTGCCCTTTCTGGTTGATAACGTCAAAATATTACTTGAAAGTTCACGTGCATCCGGACCAGATTCCTATTTCGCTACATTATCATCTTCTCCAATATTTGGCTTGGCGGATCCTGTACAATTAGGGACTTGCATTGAACGCTTTTTTTCCACTGACATGCTCGGTACGGCTGACGCATACAGGGGGTTTAGCAATTATCTCGAAGGTCCGCTATTTTATTGCGGCATACCCTGCTTATTGTTAGTTCCATTATTGTTTGGATACCTTGATAAAAAACAAAGGACCTTATTTGGTATTGTGTTAGCAATATGGTTATTGCCCGTTATTTTCCCGTATTTCAGAAAAGCATTCTGGCTTTTTAGCGGGGACTATTACAGAACATATTCATTATTTGTGGCCCTTATTTTTGTTATCTTTTCAGCTATTTGTCTTGACAAAATAATAAGCGGGAAACGCATGAATATTATTCTGCTGGTAGCAGCTGCCGTATCATTGATTTTGGTTCAATTATTCCCATATTTTGGTGGTAATAAAGTTATTAACGAAAGTTTAGCTACTAGCGTGAAATTATATATTTTAGCCTACGCTATTATCTTGTTCTGGATGTCACGCCAGCAAAACGATATTCCGAAGTTCGCCTTCCTTTTCTTGTTGGTGACGGAACTTGTATGGTTTTCATCAGTATCTGTAAACCGTAGTGCAGCGGTCCGGTCAGTTGAGTGGAAAGACAAAATCGGGTATAACGATTATAGTAATGATGCCATATCATTTATAAAAAACAGCGACAATTCATTTTACAGAATTGATAAATCATTCGGCTCTTCGCCAGCGGAGCACATGAGCTTGAATGATGGTATGGTGCAGGACTATTATGGAACAAGTTGTTACTATTCATTCAATCAGAAATATTACCTTCAGTATATGCGGGCCAACAAGGTGATTTCAGCGAGTAACGAATCTGAATCCAGGTGGTGCCCTGGCCTTTCTAACAGGCCTATCCTGCAAATCCTGAATTCTGATAAATACATATTGTCAAAGCAGACCATGTACGGCCCAAATGATCCGATTCACGATTCTGTTGCGAAGTTCGGGGATGTAGTTGTCTATAGAAACAAGTTCCCGCTTCCGCTGGGTTTTTGTTATGATACTTATATTAAATATTCAGATTTCGCAAAATTCTCATTGACACAAAGGGATTTTGCAAATTGCCACGCAGCAGTGGTAAATGACACGGATGCAGGACTCGTCAAAAACCTGAAGCAAATGCATTTACAGGATAGCTTAATGCCCTCGGCTTTTTCAGCCATTTTGCTTAAAGAATACTTAACCGCGGTTAAACAGGATACTTTGAGCATTACTTCTTTTAATCCAGCCCACATCATAGGACATATTGATTTAAAGACTTCCAAAATTATGTACCTTTCGATCCCTTATGATATCGGATGGCACCTGAATGTGGACGGGAAACCACAATCAATACTACTGCTAAGCAATGGAATGATTGGGGTATTGCTGGGTACTGGCAATCACGACATTAAATTAGATTACGTACCACTGTATCGTAAAGAAGGCGGACTGGCAGCCATTGGCGGTTTACTACTTTTTGCCGGAGTGGTGTTTGGCAGTTATAGAATGCGTAAGCGGACTTCTGAAAAAAAACAGTAATGGCTGAAGAAGGGCCTTCTTTTTTTGACAAACCCGACAAAACATCTTATCTTCTTTTTGTATTTATTCTTGGGTTCATTGGTGTTCTGGTATTTCTTGATTTTATTGATTTCCATAGGCTTTACCTGTTTAAAGACATGGCAAGCGATGGTATCAATGGGGCTTATTCAAACTTAATTGGGAATTCAGAGTACCTTAAAAAGTATGGGCATCTTTCCTGGTCTTTTAACATTGGGATGGGACAGGATATTACTCATACCGTACTTGAAAACCCGTTTAATATTTTTCTTTATTTATTACCAGCAGATAAAATAGCCTATTTTATAGGTTGGAGAGAAGTGATTAAAATATGGGCGAGCGGGCTTATCTTTTTTGCGTATCTAAGAATTTTGGAGAAAGGCTCATTCGCATCTTTGGCTGGTGCACTTATGTTCAGTTTCTGTGCCTATATAATCGTGGGTGGTCAATGGTCTTTTTCTTTTGATGGATTTAATACAGCTTTGTTTCTTTTAGGTTTCGAACTGCTCTATCAGAAAAATATACCCTGGCTTTTCCCGCTCCCGGTTTTTCTTTTAGGGATCAGCAACCCATTCAATCTCGTTCTTATCACTATTTTTATTTTGATATATGCCATTTTCAGATACTTACAGGATAATGATAAAGGGATTAAAGGCGTGGGTGTTCTGTATATGAAAATGGCAGGACTTGGTATTATTGGTCTGATTATAAGCTCGCCTATTCTGGCAGATCATATTAAGGCAATGCTTGAAAGCGCACGTGGGTCAGGCCCAAATTCCTATTTCAAAACCTTGTCTTCTGCGCCGGTTTTTGCACTGTCAGATCATCAACAATTAGGAACAGCGATAGCGCGGTTTTTTTGTAGCGATATGCTATGGACAGCTGATTTTTATAAAGGCTGGGGTAACTACCTCGAAGGTCCAATGTTTTACTGCGGCATCCCTTGTTTGTTGCTGACTCCCTTATTGTTTGGATATCTTAAAAGAAGAGAAAAAATCCTTTTTGGTGGTTTATTATTCATATGGATTTTGCCGGTTTTTTTCCCGTATTTCAGAAGGGCTTTCTGGCTTTTTAGCGGAGATTATTACAGAACTTATTCTTTTTACGTTTCCCTGATTTTTCTCTTCTTTTCTGTGACTTGCCTCGACCGACTTGATAAGCAGAAAAAATTGAATATTATTTTATTGGCATTGGTCGCAGCAGTTTTGATCTTAATCCAGTTTTTACCTTTATTTGATGATAAAATGGGTATAAATGAGACTATTGCCATTGCATCCAAAATATATATTCTAGCCTACGCTGCGATTTTTTTATGGATGTCCAGACGGAAAACGGACCTTCCTAAATTTGTTTTTATTGCATTACTGGTTTCCGAACTTACCTGGTTTTCTTCTATTCCCGTGAAAAGAAGTACAAGTATTTCAGCTACAGAATGGGAAAGCACAACAGGATTTAAGGACCACAGCAATGAAGTACTGAATTTTATTAAAAACAGAGAAAATTCCTTTTACAGAATTGACAAATCATTTGGCTCTTCCCCTGCGGAAAACAAAAGTTTAAACGATGCAGAGGTTCAGAAGTACTACAGCACGATGAGCTATAGCTCCTTCAATCAAAAATACTACTTGAAATATTTGTGGACTAATGATGTGATTGATACCATTTACGAATCAGAGACAAGATGGTGCCATGGCCTTATTGAAAGGCCCATATTGCAGTGTCTCAATTCAGTTAAATACATCATGACAAAGAAGCCACTATACCCCAATGATTCCCTCCATGATTCAGTCGCTAAGTTTGGTGATGTTGCTCTTTACAGTGTCAAATTTCCTATGCCTCTTGGCTTTTGCTATGATAAATTTATTAAATATTCAGAATTTAAAAAACTGACGATCACGCAAAAGGATTACACAAGTTGCCGTGCATGTGTGGTAAATGATGCTGATGTAGCGCTCGTAAAAAACCTGAAATCATTTCAACTAAAGGACACTTTATTGCCCGATGCATCGGCAATAGATAAATTAAAAGGATTCTTTACAGCGCTTAAACAGGATACGTTTAGCATAACTTCATTCAACCCCGCACATATTAAAGGGGCTATTCAATTAAAATCCTCTAAACTCATGTATCTCTCAATTCCATATGATATAGGGTGGCATCTTAAGGTAGATGGCAAAGAGCAAAAAATCATACTGGTTGCCCAGGGAATGATTGGGGTCTTGCTTGACGCCGGTACCCACGAGGTTGAATTGGATTACGATCCTCCTTTTCGCAGGGCAGGTAACCTTCTGTCGTTGTTCGGGATATGTCTTTACGGCGGAGTGGTCTTTTTAGGCTATAAAACGAAACCAAAGGCCTTTGATAAAAAACAGTAATTTTGGCCATGGAAATATTGGGGCCTTACGCGTTTGAATTTGCACCAGGAATAAGCTTGTTATGAAAAAGGAATTGCTTGCCAATTTGCTCTCAAGGAAATCTACTATTGCAGTTGTTTTACTGCTTGCAGGAATAGTTGTCGGCATACAGACCAATGCGATTCATGGCTATAATAATTTCCTGATTTTTAAGACTTCCAATTTTCACCTCATCCATTGGATCAATTTATATACCTGGCACAAAGCTGAGTATATGGACCAGTTTTTATACAGTCCTGCTTTTGCCGTATTGATTGCTCCTTTTGGAGTAATACCCTTATGGTTGGGGCTGATCATGTGGAGCCTGCTGAGTTGCTTTTTCTTATATATTTCCCTAACTCTACTCCCCAATATCAGCATCAATAAAAAAATAGGTATTTTTTTTATTACCCTTATAGAGTTTGTCACCTGCATTCAGAATAACCAGACCAATGCTATTATCGTGTCGTGCATGATGTTGGCTTTTATTTGTTTTGAGAACGAAAGGGTTTTCTGGGCAGCGTTTTTTATCATCCTGGGTTCAAGTATTAAGGTGTTCGGATTGGCTGCTGCTGTGCTTTTCTTTATGTACCCCGGCAAAGGCAAGTTCATACTTTATATGATCTTTTGGGGCGTTGTTTTTACCATTTTGCCATTGGTGCTTGTGCCTTACAAGCAACTGATATGGCAATACCAGAACTGGTGGCATGAGATGACTTTGATTCACAAAAGTGAAGACTCTGCCAATCCACACAACTACCACCCACCATTATCCGTAATGGGCTGGCTGAAAACCTGGTACCAGGTTGAAATTCCGGGAGGATATATTCAGTTAACAGGTATTGTGATGCTCATGGTTTCTTTTATCAGGACGAAAGCATATCATTCCCTAAGATTCAGGTATTTTTTGTTGAGTTCTATTATTATTTTCACCGTGATATTCAACCATATCGCCGAATCACCCACGTTTGTGATTGCAGTATACGGAGCTGCCATCTGGTTTGTTTGGGAAAAACATCATATCCTTTCCTGGGCATTATTGATCCTGATGATTGTTTTCACTGTCTTATCACCAACTGATATTTTCCCGAAAGATATTCGTGAAAACTGGGTGATCCCCTATGTATTCAAGGCCATTCCATGTATTTTCATCTGGGCATTTATACAGTTGAGGCTGTGGTTTGGGAAGTTTTCAATGATCAATGAACAATGATCAATAATTTCGGTCTGTGTGCCACAGGCTGGGGAATCGAGAAACCTTATAGGTTTGATAGTTATTCTATTGTTTCCCGCCCTTGTTGGTGTTGTCACCAACAAGTCTACTTATCTTCAAGAGATTATTAACAAAAAGCATATCAGTACTATTTCAACAAAGTGTCTTTGTCAAAGATAAGAATATATCTGGATGGGTTGATTCTTGTTGGAGGTAACACTTTCAAGTGAGCGGGGAAAAGCTTTGTTGTTGGGCGGTGGCTTAATTCCACGGGATTATTCCGATCCGCTTCATGAGCCTTCGGTTGCGGGTCAGGCTGAGGCAGGCTCAAGCCGCCCGGAATGACGGCGTCTAATGACGGGCTTGCGCATTGACGCTATTAGGATGTGCTCTTAAGCCGCTTTTGACATTGTGAAGCTAATTGATCATTGATAACTGATCATTGATCATTACCCATTCATCGAGATCAGAAACTCTTCGTTGCTTTGAGTATTCCGCATACGGTCGAGCAGGAAATTCATAGACTCTTCAGGGTTCATATCGGAAAGATGTTTCCTGAGGATCCAGACACGCTGTAGCGTGTTCTTATCGGTAAGGAGGTCTTCACGTCTGGTGCTGGATGAAGGTACGTCAATCGCAGGATAGATACGTTTGTTGGCGAGTTTGCGGTCGAGTTGGAGTTCCATGTTACCGGTACCCTTAAACTCTTCAAAGATCACCTCGTCCATCCTGGAACCAGTATCAATAAGAGCCGTAGCGATAATGGTCAATGATCCGCCATTCTCTACGTTACGTGCTGCGCCAAAGAAGCGTTTTGGTTTCTGTAAGGCATTGGAGTCAACACCACCCGTAAGTATCTTTCCACTTGCAGGTGCGGTGGTATTATAAGCCCGTGCCAAACGGGTAATTGAATCAAGAAGTATAACTACATCGTGGCCACATTCTACAAGCCTTTTGGCTTTTTCAAGAATGATATTGGCTATTTTAACATGCTTTTCAGCCGGTTCATCGAATGTAGATGATATTACTTCTGCATTCACATTCCGCTGCATATCAGTAACCTCTTCCGGTCTTTCATCAATAAGGAGAATGATCAGATATGCTTCAGGATGGTTAGAGGCGATGGCATTCGCTACCGCTTGCAAAAGAACTGTTTTACCCGTTTTTGGCTGTGATACGATCAGCCCACGCTGACCCTTGCCAATCGGAGCAAAAAGGTCTATGATACGGGTGGAGAAGTTATCTGATTTGGTGGTGAGGCGGTATTTTTCATTTGGAAACAGAGGAGTAAGGTGTTCAAAAGATATCCTGTCCCTTACTTCGGCAGGGGTTCGACCATTGATGGCTTCAACCCTGATCAATGCAAAATATTTTTCACCTTCTTTCGGAGGGCGGATGCCACCTCTCACGGTATCACCGGTTCTGAGACCAAACAATTTTATCTGGGAAGGAGATACATAAATATCATCAGGAGAAGGCATGTAGTTATAGTCGCTGGAGCGAAGAAATCCATATCCATCCTGGATGGTTTCAAGTACGCCTTCGCTGGTTACAATGCCGTCAAAATCATAAGAAAACTGTCCTTGTCCCTGGCTTTGATTTGGATTCTGGTTTTGCTGACGGTTTTGATTCGGGTTCTGATTTTGATTCGGGTTCTGATTTTGGTTTGGGTTCTGATTTTGGTTTGGATTCTGCTGACGGTTTTCGTTAGGATAATTCTGCCTTGGATTATTTTGATTAGGCCTCTGTTGTTGTGGTTGAGATGGTTGTTGCTGTGGTTGTGGAGGTTGTTGCAGGTTTTCCTGTTTTTCCGTTGATTCAGGTGCAGATTCTGTTGCAACGGGATTTTCAGAAGTATCATCAGCAGCCTGATTTTCAGGACCATCAAAGATATCTCCGTTCGTTTCTTTTTCTTCCTTTAAATAATAAGGGTTTGGTTCAGGAATAATTACCGGCTCTTCTTCAATTTTTGTCCGCTCATTAAAATCATGTCCTTCCACCCGATGTTGCTGGGGCTCTGGTTCTTTTGCAGGTTGTTCAGTTATTGCCGGAGTTTCCGGTTTCCGGAGAGAAGACATGTCGGATGAACCGGCTTTTTCACCTGTAAGTGCCGTAAATACCTTACTACCACCAACTGGTATCCTCATCCTGGTCTTTTTTTGCTGGGCTTCAGCGCTTTCAGAGGTTGAATCAGCTTCTGAGACTACGTTACTTATATTGGTGTCTGGTAAAGTGGTAGCTGGTTCGGTTGAGGCCGGATTGGCTTGGTTTTGTTCAGCTTCGATGATCTTTTCAATTAGCTCCTTTCGCTTGTATTTGCGGAAATTTGAGACTTTAAGATCATGGGCAAGGTTCTGGAGCGCAGGCAATAACATGCTTTCCAGTTGAGAATACTCGTACATTCTTTTCCTTTAAAGGTTAAATTTTAAACTATTTGGTTACAATCAGTAGTGTAATAGAGCGGAGAAACCTGCTAAATGCTGGACTTAATTTGAGTTATCAGGAATCGGGTGATTGAAATCGAAAGAATTTCGTAGCAATATTACTGCTTTTTTTACAAAAACCAAATCTTACGCCAAAATAATAACCGGCTCTTCCAGGATTTGTTTGAAAGTTTGCAAAAACTGTGCCCCTTTGGCCCCATCCACCACCCTATGGTCGCAGGAAAGAGTTACTTTCATCATATGACCAGCTTTGATTTCACCATCCGATACAACAACTGCTTCCCGAATGGCACCGACAGCTAAAATACATGCATCAGGTGGGTTAATGATCGCTGTAAAATCTTCAATTCCGAACATGCCCAGGTTGCTGATCGTAAATGTGTTGCCTTCGAAATCAGGTTGCTGCAGTTTTTTATTCTTCGCCTTTTCTGCAAAATCCTTTACTTCACCAGAAATGGTAGAAATACTCTTTGTATCAGCAAACCTTACCACAGGAACCAGGAGGCCTTCTTCAATAGCAATCGCCACACCAATATGGATATGGTCATAATACCTGATCTTATCGCCAAGCCACGATGCATTCACTTTAGGATGCAGACGTAATGCCGCAGCGGCAGCGCGGATAATGATATCGTTAAACGATACTTTTTCCCCCAGGAAATCATTGATGCTTTTTCTGGCATCCATGACCCTTGCCATGTTTATATCCATAGTCAGATAAAAATGCGGTGCTGTAGATTTGCTTTCTACCAGCCTGCGCGCTATGGCTTTACGCATTTGTGAAACAGGCACATCGGTATAACCTTCTTTTCCGACTGGAGCCTGTGATTTAGCTTGTGCGGCAGCAGCAGGCGCTTCTTTATAATTTTCAATATCTCTTTTCACAATACGACCAGAATCTCCTGATCCCGTAACCTGTTGCAATGGAATGCCTTTATCTTCAGCTATTTTTTTGGCCAATGGCGAAGCCATGACTCTTCCATTATCGGAAGGAGCAGCTTGTGGTTCAGTTGCCTGTGGTTGAGCAGCTTGTGTTTCCTGCTTTGGTTCGGCAGGTTTCGTTTGTTCAGTTTGCGGCTGAGCTTCTGGCGCCTTAGCTTGTTCAGCTTCTTGCGCTTTTGGTTGTTCCGTTGCTGCGGG
>Ga0206979_1066_pt1 | contig 18028 bp, 15 predicted proteins | sample Alteio_BWMinCont_19_FD_153463 | JGI IMG/M metagenome (GOLD analysis project Ga0206979, IMG submission 153463) | Enriched cells from forest soil in Barre Woods Harvard Forest LTER site, Petersham, Massachusetts, United States -... | ecosystem: Environmental > Terrestrial > Soil > Temperate forest >... | reverse complement strand
TTGGGAAAAATTTATTGGGTTGCGATAAATTGTTATTGGAACAGAGACGAGAGATACTATTCTCCCGGGAGTTGGCGCGGCACTAAAGATATGGATGGTGGGCCTCTTTATACCCAGTTCAGTCATTTTATTGACCTATTATACTGGAATTTTGGGCCTTTGAAAGATATCCAGGCCAGGTTTTATAATAACAATCATATGTACCTGGATGGAATGGAAGATACAGGTGCCTTTTCTTTCGATTTTGAACGAGGGGGTGCAGGTACGTTTGCATATTCAACTGCATTATATGATTCAAATCTTGAGAGCAGTATCATAATAGTGGGAGAGCATGGTACAGTTAAAGCAGGAGGCCAATACATGGAAAAGATTGATTATTTTAATGTGGAAGACATGGATCAACCACAGATTGAACCATCATTACCGCCAAATGATTATGGCCATTTTAAAGGCTCAGCAGCAAACCATGCTTTTGTTATAGATAATATTGTTAAGGCTTTAAGTGGCGAAGCCTATCAAATGGCAACGGTGGAAGATGCGGCAGCAAGTGTAGCGATCATTGAAGAAGTATATAAATTGAGAAAATTTTGAAAACATACAGGGTATTAATTGTCGGAGCATCGGGGCTTGTTGGAAGCAATTGTCTTGATTATCTACGTAAACAAAAAGATTTTGAAGTAGAGGGAACCTTCTTTTCTTATCAAATCGAAGGACTTCACTTTTTTGATACCTTGAATCTGGATAAGGCTGAAAATTTTAGAATTGAGGAATTTAAGCCGACATATATCCTGCATGCAGGGGCATTGACCCATGTTGATTATTGCGAGTCTCATCAGGAGGAGAGTTATCTAAAGACCGTTCAATCAACCAGGAACATTTTGAGCCTGGCAGAAAAACTTGACTCAAGGGTTATTTACATATCTACAGATTACGTTTTTGATGGCCTCGCGGGGCCTTATAATGAGGAGGCTAAGGTTAATCCGCTTAGTATCTATGCCAAACATAAATTAGAGGCAGAAATGCTGGTGAGAAATCAATCTCCCCAAAATCTTATTATCAGGGTTACAAATGTTTATGGGGACGAAGCCCGAAATAAAAATTTTGTGGCGAGACTCTTGGAAATGGGTACAAATCGTGAAGAAGCAACCCTGAATTTACCGGTTGATCAATATGCTACCCCTGTCAATGCATTGGATGTAGCCAGAGCGCTTTACCTATTAATTCGTGATTCTAAATCTGGGGTTTATAATATAGCTTCCACGGATTATCTTAACAGGGTTCAACTTGCACAAAAAGTAATGAGGCATTTTTCTGATAATCAGGTTAGTATCATTTCGAAATTTACTTCAGATCTCAACCAGCCTGCCCTAAGGCCTCTTCAGGGAGGATTAAAATCAGCCAAGTTTCTTACTGAGTATCCTTATTTTTATTTTTCGAGTGTTGATGAGTATCTGAATTCTAAAATTCGTATATAAGCCTTTTATTGGCGTTGATACCTGAGTAACAAAGATGGTAAATAATGTATCTTTGCAGCGTTTTAAATCCTAGATTATTATTCGAATGAGTGAAAATGCCGAAAGAATTCCTCATATTGTCATTGAGCCAAAAAAAGGTTGGCAGATAATTAATTTTAAAGAGCTTAGAGAGTACAGAGACTTATTCAGGCTGATGGTATTGCGCGATATTACGGTTCAATACAAGCAGACCGCTTTGGGGTTTTTGTGGGCTATTATAAACCCTGTATTTACTATGGTGATCTTTAGTATTATTTTCGGCAGTAGAGGACTTGGCCCCGTCGGAATCCCATATAAATTGTTCTCATTATCAGCGCTCATACCCTGGACGTATTTTAACCAGGCGGTTACGAATTCTACTAACAGTCTGATCACTCAATCAAATATACTAACCAAAGTATATTTCCCGAGACTTATTATTCCTTTGACACCGGTTTTTGCAAAATTGGCGGATTTTGCGATTGGAATGGGCATTATGGTATTATTTATGATTATTTACAGAAATGATTTTTCTATAAATGTGAATATCCTGTATTTTCCATTCCTCACCTTACTCATGATCATTACTGCATCAGGTATTGGGATGTGGTTATCTGCAATGGCCATACAATACAGGGATATCAAATTTGCGATTACTTTTCTTGTACAGATAATGATGTATGCATCGCCGATTATATGGTCAACGGAGAAGATAAGTCAGCAATACAGGATCTTGTACGGCTTTTATCCACTTGCCGGAATAATAGAAGGATTTAGGGCATGCCTTATAGGAAATCCAGTTAGTATGCCATGGGACTTAATAATTCCCGGAACAATTACATCCATTTTGTTATTTGTATCTGGTGGGATGTATTTCAAAAGAATGGAAAAGGTTTTTGCGGATGTTGTGTAGATTATTCATTTAATTATTTAAATTGATGTGCCATATTGTTTTAAAACTTCTAGGAGAGAAATACGATGTCTGAATTAGCCATTACGGTTGAAAATGTTGGCAAAGCATATACCATAGGCCTTGAGGATAAAAAATCCGATACATTTTTTGGCACCGTAAGCAGGGCACTTACTGCGCCGTTTCGTAATTTTAAAAATGTAAGAAACCTAACCAATTTCGCAGGAAAGGATAGAAAGGACATCATTTATGCCCTGAGTGATATCACATTCAATATATCGCAAGGGGAGGCTGTTGCCATCATAGGCCACAATGGGGCAGGTAAAAGCACGCTTTTAAAGATAATTGCAAGAATTACAGATCCGACTATAGGACAAATAAAAATTTTTGGAAGAGTTTCAAGCCTCCTTGAAGTCGGAACAGGTTTCCATCCAGATCTAACAGGGAGAGAGAACATATTTTTAAACGGTACGATTTTAGGGATGCGGAGGGAGGAAATCCAAAGAAAATTTGACGAAATTGTTGATTTTGCAGGTGTTGAGCATTATATTGATACGCCCGTTAAGAGGTATAGCAGCGGTATGAGGGTTAGGTTAGCCTTTTCAGTTGCGGCACACCTGGAGGCCGAGATTCTGCTCATTGATGAGGTTCTTGCAGTTGGAGATGTTCAATTTCAAAAAAAATGCCTCAATAAAATGAATGAAATAACAGGGCAAGGTAGAACGGTTTTATTTGTGAGCCACAACCTTGGAGCTGTTAAAGAACTGTGCACAAGGGGCATTGTGTTAAACAAGGGCAAATTGGAGTTTGATGGAAACATAAAAGAAAGTATTATTCATTATCTGGAAGCCTACAAGAACAACTCAAATACTTTGGAAAGCATAACTGCGCAATCCAGATCCATCGTTATTGGAGACTTACTTTTGAACGGATCCCTTGATTTGAAGATTGAACCCGGCGTGCCTATAAAAGTTACTCTTCCGTTTAAAGCTGATAAAGTAATTAATCCGAGGATAAAGTTTGTAATTGAGGACTTTATGGGAAATTATGTAACTTATTTAGATTTACATTCAAATCAATTTGGTTACAAACAATTAGATGGAAATGGTACAATTGAACTTGAATTCCCGCCATTGTGGCTAGCACCAGGTGTATATGGTACTCATTTTCGAATATTTACAAATACCCAAAATAGGCTGCTTTCTAATAAAACTTTTTTTGAAGTTGTTAGTAATGAAGATATTGTGAGTTCTGGATTTTTTAGTGGCGGGTCGGAAAAAAGCACTGGACTGGCACCTAAAGTAATTTGGAAGGTTAAAGAGATGAATGCCGAAATCGAGACTATTAATAAAAATCTGTAAGTAGTGATAAAATGAATATAATAGCGATTATCCCGGCCCGTGGAGGCAGCAAAGGGGTTCCAAGGAAAAATATAAAAATGATCGGAGGGCTTCCACTTGTAGCTCATAGTATTAAACATGCTCAAAATGCACAATCAATTTCAAGGATATTTGTTTCTACAGAGGATGCAGAGATTGCGGATATTGCAAAACAATTTGGCGCTGAAGTAATAGCACGACCGATGGATATTGCAGATGATAAGGCAACTTCTACTTCGGCCTTACTGCATACCATTAATTATCTGAAGCATACTGAGAATTATGATGCTGACCTGATTGTTTTTCTTCAAGCTACGTCCCCTTTAAGGAAGCCGGATGATATCGAAAATGCCATAAAAAAGTTAATAAATGAAAATGCTGATTCTCTTATCAGTACCAGCCCTTTTCATGGCTTTCTTTGGCGTGATACCGGCGACAAATTCGATTCATTTTCTTATGATTATAGAAATAGACCAAGGAGACAAGATGCACCGAAAGATTTGGTGGAAAATGGATCTATTTATGTATTAAAGCCGGGGCTTTTGAAAGATTTAAACAACCACCTTGGAGGGAAAATAACTTATTTTGAGCAAGGACTGTTTGAGTCATTCCAGATTGATGATCTGGATGATTTTTTTCTTTTGGAAACCTTAATATTAAAACTTGGAGATAATAAACCAAAGCCAGATTTTACAAATACAAAAATGGTTGTGTTTGATTTTGATGGCGTAATGACTGATAATAAAGTATACGTTGATGAACAAGGCAGAGAGTCGGCTGTTTGTGACCGGAGTGATGGATGGGGAATTTCGAAACTAAAGAAGACAGGACTTGAAATCCTGGTTATTTCTACGGAAAAGAACCCCATTGTAGCTGCCAGGGCAAAAAAACTCAATATTGAATGCCATTATGATTGCGCTGACAAACTAATATTGTTAAAGACCATCGCTTCCGAAAAAAACATAAGCCCGGAAAATATTGTTTTTGTTGGAAACGATGAAAACGATTTGTCATGTATGCAATGGGTAGGTCTTCCAATTGCAGTTGCGAATTCATTTGAAATGATAAAACCATTATCGAAATATGTTACCAAGAGCAGGGGGGGAGATGGAGCTGTTCGCGAAGTATGCGAACTAATTATTAGAAATAGGTCTCAAAAGAGTTAAAATTAATTATATTATATCAATCGTTCAAAAGGGGATTTTACTTAAGTCTTACTATATTTTGAATACCTTTGTACACAATAATCAACTAGAATAATATGGTATCAACTGTGAAAATCGGGAATAAGTTGGTAGGTCAGGGACATCCGGTATATATCATAGCTGAAATCGGTTTAAACCACAATGGTGATATTGACATCGCTAAAAAGCTCATTGATGTTGCTGTTTCAACAGGTTGTGATGCGGTAAAATTTCAAAAAAGAACTCCGGAACTGTGCGTTCCGTTGGATCAACGAAATATTCCGCGTGACACTCCATGGGGAAGGATGACATATATGGACTATCGTTATAAGGTTGAATTTGGAGAGAAGGAGTATAGTGAAATTGATTCATATTGTAAAATGAATGGGATTGATTGGTATGCTTCATGTTGGGATGAAGGGGCAATTGAATTTATGGAAAAATTTAATCCAGTCGCTTATAAAATAGCCTCTGCCAGCATAACAGACGATGAATTAATGATCCTGCACAAAAATACTGGAAGGCCTATTATCATGTCAACAGGCATGTCCAGCATGGATCAGATCAGGAATGCTGTTTCATTATTCGATATCAATAATCTTGTCCTGGCTCATGCCACAAGTTCATATCCTTGCAAGCCTGAAGAGTTGAACCTAAAAATGATCAATACTCTTCAAAAAGAATTCAATATTCCTGTTGGTTATTCAGGGCATGAAGTTGGTTTACAAACTACTTTTGCAGCAGTCGCACTTGGCGCTTGTTTGGTTGAACGGCATATTACCTTAGACAGAACTATGTGGGGCAGCGATCAGGCGGCTTCTGTTGAACCACAAGGGTTTCAAAGATTGGTCCGCGATATTCGAATTATTGAAAGTTCTTTAGGAGATGGGATAAAAAAGGTATACGACAGTGAATTGCCCATTATTGCCAAACTGAGGCGAAAATAAGCTCATAATTTACCTCATTCCGTACAATGATTGAAAGTAAAAAGAAGCACATTGTTTTGATTGTGCCCAGAGGCGAGGCGGTCCGGAATTTTTTATATACCGAGACATTAAAGACATTGCATCAACATTTACGTGTCACAATTTTATCCATAGTTGATGATGCCGCTTTTATTGATAAATTTAGCCATTATACGGACCAAATCATTAAATTACAGGAATTCAATGAGGCAAAATTACTTGATAAGATCAGGCAGATAATACATGATGCACACTTCAAATTACTCAATAGTTATGTTGCTGTAAATTACTTTGACAGGGCAAGAGAAAAAGCAAAGAATGAAGGGAGTTCCTTTAAATATTTTATCAGCGAATTGGTTTATAAATTACTTGCTAATAATCTATTATTACGATTCCTAACGAGACTTGAAAACTATCTAACCTGGAGATTGCGCCCAAATGATTATTTTGTTGAGTTATTTACAAAATTAAAACCGGATTTAGTATTCAATACCTCTCATATTCACGGGCCTGCCGGTGAGTTGCCTGCAAAAATAGCAAGCCATTTGGGAATACCTGTCGCCGGATTTGTATTTTCATGGGATAATCTCACCTCAAGAAGCCGGATCACAGTCCCATACGATTATTATTTCGTGTGGACTGAGCAGATTAAGAAGGACCTGTTAAGGATATATCCTTATGTAAATGGAAAAAATGTTTTTGTAACAGGGACTCCACAATTTGATTTTCATTTTAAGGAGAATTTTGATATTAGTTTGGAGCAACTCGCTGAAAATATTGGGTTTGATCCTTCCAGGCCTTATATTTTATACACAACGGGGATAGATCGTCATTTTCCTGACGAGCATTTTACTGTTCTTAAAGTTATTGAGTATTTAGACCAACTTGATATGCAAATAAGGCCACAGCTTATTGTTCGTACATACGTTAAGGGTACAAGTAAAGAAATGTGGGCAATTAAAGACAAAAATATACCCGATGTTTATTTTCCAAAAGTTGAATGGGACGAAGTAATGTTTACCCCTGCATATAGTGATTTAACAATTTATTCCGGGCTATTAAAATATGCTGCTTTGGGCATTAATGTAGCTTCAACAGTTACTCTTGAACTTTACATATATGGGAAACCTGTCATTAATTTAGCATATGATCCAACAGGTAGTAACTTAGATCCATTGATGGGTTATTACAGGCATTTTCTTTTCGATCATTTTGCTCCGGTGAAAGAGTCAGGCGGCTCAGCAACAGCATGTTCAGATGAGGATCTGAAAAGATACATGAAGGAGGCTTTTACAGATCCGGAAAAAAGACTTGGAAAGCAAACGAAATTTATAAATGGGATGTTCGGAAACTCACTTGATGGTAGATCGGGTATGAGAGTTGCAGAGACTCTAATTAAAATATTAAGGAAAAATGATTAACCTCCTTAAAACTTTCATTCGCTCAAAACTGTCTTTAAGTTTGATAGCTGGTTCAATAAATGTAATAAACTAAGTTATATGATTGAATGGCTTTGGACTAAAGAAAGGGAATGGTTCGATAAGTGGGATACTTTTAATAACTCGACATTAAGGGGGCACTATTTACAACTTAGTGACTGGCTCTTCTCTTATCATAGTTATGGATTTGATAATGAATTACTTATCGGACTCGAAAATGGGGAGATATGTATTGGATACGGGATAGTGAAAGCCAAATTTTTTATCTTTAGTTTTTATGTAATAAACTATGGTCCAATAGTTAAGGAAGGATACGAAAACTATTTGGAGGAAGCAATTGGGATTTTTCTTAAAAAAGCTAAAAAAGAAAAAGCTTGCTATTGCCATATTAACCTTCCAGTATTAAAGGAAGGAACATTGCCAGCAGCATTACCGAACGATATTTTAAAAAAAGACAGCATTTATTTTACCGGTGCAATAGGCTTCCCTTTTACATTTGTGAGCAGCATAAAGGGATTTGGGGTGATAGATCTCCCACCTATAAGTGAAGAAGATAGATTGACAAAATTTGCCAACCCAATTACAAGAAAAAATATTAGAATTTCGTTAAGACGTGGACTGACAATTGTGGACGCAAATTCAGATGATCAAATACAAGAGGCATATCGTGTAATGGAATTAAATGCTTCTGAGAGAGGTTATTCAATCAGGAGCTGGGAGGATTTTAAAGAATGTATTTTAAGCCTACACCAAAAAGGGTTTGCCGAAATAGCAATGGCTTTCAGAGAAAATGAGTGTAAGGGGGCATTTTTGTTTATTAAACTAAACAACCGCTATACTGAAATAATGGGAGGAACTAAGAAGGAATCTCCAGACATAAAAGTAGGTTCATTTTTAAAATGGCATATTTTAACCAAATCAATGAAGGCAGGATTGCCATGGTACGATATCACGACCGGTGGCTCACCTGGTGTTACTGAATTTAAAATGTCATTCGACCCTACAATGATTCGGTTTATTGATGAAAGGCATTGGGTTCTTTCACCCTTTAAATATGGTATTTATGTTAAATTGCGCCCTTTTCTCGTTAGAAACAGGATGGTTATTTCATCTTTTATAAAAATTTTAAAAAAAGTGAGCTAATATGCTTATTACAGTCACAACAGGTTCATATATAGCAAGATGATATGCAAATCCCCATGCAAATAAATTACAGGGTATGAAATCAAAAAATCTAAAAAAAAGGCTGTCCAGATGGTTAAAAAAACCCATTGGAGAAAAAATATTCTCTTTGGCCAATCGCTTTAACAAGACGATGGATTTACTATTTGAAAAGTCTAAGGGATTAGATTTTCAGGGTAATATTTCACATAAGGAGCTAATAACTGAGTATTCGACATCGCTTGCTCACGCAACAGCTTACATGGCCTGCTCGAGCGTACAGTTGATAAATCTTATTAAAGAAGCAAAAAAAAGCGGAATTCAGTTTGAGAATTTAATTGATATTGGTTCTGGGAAGGGGAAAATATGTTATTATAGCGCTAAGAAATTTGTTTTCAAGAAAATAATCGGCGTTGAGTTTTCATACCCCCTGGTTGAAATAGCTAAAGCCAATTTCCAAAAGCTGAAATACGATAATATTGAACTTTTATGTATGGATGCCTTAGATTACCATCTTCCCAAGGCGAACAATCTTGTGTTAATGTTCAACCCATTTGACAGTGTGATCATGGAAAAATTCATATCGAACAATATTGACCATTTTAAGGAGTATAAGTCAATCATAATTTATAATAATGATCTCTATAGAGATAGTATATTGAGGCTTGGCTTTAAAACTATTTTTAGGAATACCACAACTTTTGATTCATTGTATGAATATATAAAGTAGATCAGTATAGAAAAATACATACTATGGAATGGTTATGGACTAATGAAAAGCAATGGTATGACAGATGGGATACATTCAATGATTCTACCGGAAGAGGGCATTATTTGCAATTGAGTGATTGGCTATTTTCTTACCATGTTTTTGGGTTTGAAACTGAATTATTGTTGGGATTGGAAAATGGTGAAATCTGCCTAGGATATGGGGTGATTAAAGTAAAATATTCATTATTCAAATTTTGCGTAATAAATTGTGGACCAATTATAAGAGAAGGATACGAGTCTTACCTTGAAGAAGCAATTAATATCTTTTTAAATAAATCGAAGAGAGAAAAAGCATTTTATTGTCATGTTTGTTTGCCAGTAATGAATGAAGGCTCTTTCCCTCATGGACTTCCAAATGCTGTTTTAGCACCGGATAGTATTTTTTTCTCGGGAAGTATAGGTATGCTATACAAGGTGGTTTTTAGTTTTGGTGGTTTTCTTTGGGTAAATCTCGAATATATCAATAGCGAAGAAAAACTCGAAAGTTTTAAAGCAAACACCAGGCGGGATATCAGAGCTTCACTTAGAAAGGGTCTATCCATGGTTGAGGCTGAAACCTATGATCAAATAAGGGAGGCTTATAAAGCCATTGAGATAAATGCAAAAGAAGTCGGTTTTGTAGTAAGACCATGGGCAGAATTTAAAAATTATCTTTTGGAGAGCCACAGAAAAGGTTTTGCCAGGTTTTTAATGGCTTATAAAGACAATGATTGCAAAGGTGTAATGCTATTGCTTAAAGTAAATAGGCGTTATACTTACGTAATGGGAGGGGCAAAGAGAGAAAAACCTGATCTACTGGTCGGTGACTTTTTACAATGGAATGCCATGATGATAATGATGAGTGAAGGAATGAAAGGATATGATATTTCTTGGGGCGGTTCAAAAGGCGTTATGGATTTTAAACTTTCATTTGACCCCACAGTTTATGCATATGTACAAAGTAGGCATTGGATACTATCGCCTACCAAATTCGCGATATATTCCAGGTTGCATCCTATTTTAATTAAAAACAAAAAAACAGTTGTAGCGACAATGAAAATCATACGAAAAATTATCAGAAATTAATTAAATTATTTCATTATCTATATCTTTTTAGAATTAGTAAACAGAAAACAGTAAATGCCCCATCAAGCTCAGAAAATGAATTTATTGGTGATTTCCCGTATTTTGCCTTATCCAAAGATTTCTGGGCAGGCACTAAGGGTTTTTTATCTATTAAAAGCATTAAGGCCTTTTTTTAATATTGTTTTTTTGACTTCGGAGACCTTTATTGATCTGGATAGCGATGAAAAGGCAGGAGTGGGACTGTTGTGTGATGAATTAATTATTCTACCAACTTTATATAAACGATCGAGTTTTGACCGAATATTTATTAAATTATCTGGTGCAATATATTCATTGTTCACAGGCCTCAAATTTTCTAATTTTTTGGCAGGCTATTTCGAATTTAGCCCAAAGAGAATTAGAAATGCAACGCAAAAGTTGAATCCTGACCTTGTTGTTTTCGAATATTGGCATGCCTATAAAAGTGTTTCCATATTCAGAAGTAAAAATATACCATGCATATTGGATATGCATAATGTGTTGTTACAAAGTTACATAGCTCAGTATGACTGGTCCTTGCCTGCATTTCTGAAAAAGATTCACACAAAGAAATACCAAATAGCTGAGATTAATTCGTGGAATAATTTTGATGGTATTATAGCCATAAATAACAGTGAACTTAATTACGTTAGGCAAAATGTTTCTTCCGAGATCAAATTGTTTTATCTTGCAATGGGGATAGATATGGGAATTTGGCCTTATATTTGGAAACCTTCTAAACCCCAGCGGCTTGCATATTATGGTGGAATGGGTTCAGCACACAACAAACAAAATGCTTTTTTTTGTGTAGAATCCATTATGCCTTTAGTATGGGATAGATATCCCGATATTGAATTTTGGATTATTGGAAACGACCCTGATGATGAATTATTATCCCTTGAGAATGACCCGAGAATTAATGTTACAGGTTATCTAGAAAACGCGCAAGATGTGCTAAAATCTATTAGTATATTGCTTTGCCCGTGGCATGGAAAGTATGGCTTTAGAAGCAGGATCATTGAAGTCATGGCTACTGGTATTCCCGTCATTTGTTCGAAAGATGCTGTTGATGGAATGGAACTTCAGGAAGATAAAGGTTTGTTTTACGCAGAAACAGATATTGAATTTGCAAAAATGGTAATTAATCTTCTAAATGATGAAACATTTTTAAAGAACCAGAGCAAGTTGGCTCGAATACAAGTAGAGGAAATGTATAGTTTTGAAAACACATATCAATCTGGTGTCAAAGAAATACGGAATTGGTTACTAAACAGATGAAATTAGTTGTCTTTTCACATAAACTTGTTTGGCCAAGTCCTGAATCACCAAGTGGATACGCAACCGATGGCGGATTTGCGTTTCAAATGGAAGCGATTTCACAAATATTTGAACAGACAACAATTGCGGTACCGGTGTCAAATAAAAGATTATCAAATGGAGAGGTCTATATAAAAGGAAGTAATCTAAGGGTATTTCCACTTGAAAATATCAAAGGACATGGATTAAGTAGAAAAATAAATTATATACCGTGGTTGTTGAAAAATGTGATAGCTTTCAATAAACTAATCAATGAAGCCGATTATGTTCACACTCCGATACCAAGCGATATAGGAACTTTGGGGATGATTATTGCCAATATAAGGAACAAACCTTTATTTGTTCGCCATTGTGGTAATTGGAATGTGCAAAAAACTTTTGCGGAAAGATTCTGGAAATGGTTTATGGAAAAATATGCAGGTGGAACAAATGTAATGCTGACAACAGGATTGCAGGAAGGAAAACCATCAAAAAAAAATAAAAATATTAATTGGATATTTTCATCTTCTCTTAAAAATTCTGAAATACAGACACTTATTAAAAGTGCTCCATTATTGGATATTGAATCTCCGCGTCTGATTATAGTTTGCCGCATGGAGGTGGAAAAAGGAGTTGATAGAGTTATTTCGGCGCTAGATATTTTACGGGCTGATTTCCCGGGTTTACACCTAGATATAGTAGGTGACGGCCCTGCACTTATAAAATTTCAGCAGTCTGTAAAAAGGCTCAAACTATACGACATGGTGAGCTTTCACGGAAAATTAAACCATGCCGATGTTTTGGATATCATGCAACATGCTCACATTTTTTGCTATCCAACCGCGGCTTCTGAGGGGTTTCCCAAAGTAGTTCTCGAGGCAATGGCAAGTGGTTTACCTGTATTAGGGACAAGCGTATCTGCTATCAAGGCACTTTTAAGCAAGGGGGGGGGGGGTATTGCTTGAAAATGAAAATCCACAAACATTAGCAGAAGCAATAAAAAAAGTGCTTAGGCATCCTGATGAATACAAAATAATGCAGAAATCCGCGTTAGAAACGGCCAGCCATTTTACTCTTGAAAATTGGAGAGATACAATCAAACAACATTTAGATAAGGCATGGAAAATTCAAAATTAGGTTCATTAACAGGACTTAGAATTTGCTTTATTGCAGGTACTCTCGGTATGGGGGGAGCTGAACGTCAACTTTATTTAATAATAAGCACACTGAAAAGTTTGGGTGCCGAAGTAAGCCTTATTAGCTTAAAATCAGGTGAATTTTGGGAGGGTCCGATTGTTACAATCGGAATAAACTATTATACATTACAGGGCAATGGTTCTAAATTGAAAAGACTGGTTCAAATTATTTCCTTATTAAAAAAGATTAGGCCTGATATTGTTCAGAGTCAACATTTTTATACAAATCTTTATGCTGCCATAAGTGGATGGTTTCTAAAGGTAATTAGTATTGGCGCCTCAAGAAGCGATTTAAACGTCGAAGTTAAAGGCAACGGGATTTATGGATGGGCATTATTAATGTGGCCAAAATTTTTACTGTTAAATTCAATGAAATCCTTTGAGCAGGCATTGAAAATGGGAAGGGATAAATCAAGATTATTTTATTTGCCAAATGCATTAGATACCAAAAAATTTTGTCGATCTCAGGAGGGCTTTGAAACAAAGAGAGATCCTTTTATCTTAATAGCAGCAGGTCGATTAATTAGAACAAAGCGGTTTGACAAGTTCATAGAATTGGTAATGAGACTTAATAAGGAATATAATCTTCTGGTTAAGGGAATTTTAATTGGCACAGGAATACTTGAAGAAAGTTTAAAGCAACTTGCGTATGGCTTCGGTCTAAGTGAAGATGAAATGGAGTTCATTTCAGGCGCAGATAAACCTGAATTTTATTTTCAAAATGGGGACCTAATGGTTTTTTGCTCAGATTTTGAAGGGACTCCTAATGTAGTCTTAGAAGCTATGGCTTGCGGATTGCCTGTTATTACAACTAAAGTAGGTAATTTGCCCTTTTTTATCAATGACAAACAGAGCGGTTTTTTTTTCGATGGTAGCGTGGATAATCTCACCGAAAATGTTGTTGAAATAATGAAACATCGGGAAGTTTTACGAAACATTTCTGAAAACGCAATGAAAATAATCAATGAAACCTTTTCAGTCAACGCCTTGGAATCAAATCTGGTTAACATTTATAAAAGCATAATTAACTAACTTTTTTGAATATGCAATCAGTTGCTTACAATATTTCGTCTTCAAAGGTGATGCCTATTTATACCCAGATTTTGCTCCATATTTTACTGGCGATTTTGATTATGGTGTTTCCTCTCGCGGCAATAATTTACGGAATTCTTTTCTTTTCATATGGAATATTAAAAATTATTCAAACAAGTAATAAGGGTAATGAGGCAGCATATTTTGCAGTGTATTTGGCCTGTTACGAAATACTTATAAGAATGGTCGGTAGCGTTATTATTTACGAATTTGGAAAATATTCCGCTTCCCTTATTTTATTGGTTGGTATGCTTGTCGAATCAAATTCAAGGAAACTTCCAGTATTAGGGATCTTGTATTTTTGTTTACTTATACCCTCAATATTTGCAGGAAATTATGATAGTTTTGAAACCTTCAAGAATTCGATATCTTTTAATTTATCTGGCCCTTTCTCTCTAATGATGTCATGGGTCTATTTTTTGAATAGGAAATTTACTAAAATTGAATTTGAAAGGCTTCTGTTTCAGATGATTCTGCCCATTATATCGGTAGTTGTCTTTATTTTGATAAGTATACCAACGAATTTTGATTTTTCCGCAGCAACAACATCAACAAAAGCGCTGAGTGGAGGATTTGGCCCCAATCAGGTAGCTGTTGTCCTGGGATTCGGGTTTTTTGTTTCTTCCTTGTCAATATTACTTGGGCAAAAAATATTTGCTTCCAGAATGATTGCTTTTATTCCACCGTTCGTTTTTATAGGATTTGGAATCATTACTTTTAGCCGGGGTGGGGTGCTTACAGGGATAATTGCCTTGATTTTGTCAGCTTTCGTTTACATTAGGCTTGAGAGAGGTTCCATGCGATTTTCAAGATTCTTTTTTGGAATAGTCTTTACGGGACTATTTGCATATATTGGCTGGAGTTTGATTAATTCATATACTTCTGACTCTATATCACGAAGGTATGAAAGTACGATAAACCAGAGTAATGAAGGAGCTGGACAAGCAGGCCATTATACAGAAAGAATAAAAATTGCAGAGCAAGATATTGCGGCTTTTAAGGCTCATCCTATTCTTGGAAACGGTCCCGAAGGAGCATCGCGGTATAGGGCAGCCAATTTCAATTCTCAACTCACAGCTCATACAGAATTCACCAGACTCTTAGGCGATCATGGAATACTTGGCCTTATTGCCCTGCTAATCATGGTATTTAGCCCAATTTATTACTACAGGCAAAGAAATGGAGACAACAAAATAATTTTGATTGGATTTATGTCAATATGTTTTCTGACAATGTTTCACGCTGCCATGCGGCTTGCAATTCCTGGGCTTGCTTTTGGTTTAGCTTTAATTGATGTAAATTTGCAAGAACATTCACTGGAAAGAACTTGACGGCGAATTGAAAGGAGCGATATAACGAGGGGGAAATGATTTATGTGCGGCATTGCTTGTATTTTTAATGAGAATGTTGAGGATATTGTAGATGGACATAGTATTGAGTCCATGTGTAATGCCATCAAATATAGAGGGCCGGATGACAGTGGTGTGCTCATTGGTCAAGGTTTTGGAATGGGTTCACGTAGGTTGGCTATTCTAGACCTCAGTATACGTGGACATATGCCTATGGTAAGCGAGGACGGAAGATACATTATCGTTTACAATGGGGAGGTTTATAATTTTCAAGAGATAAGTTCAAAGCTGCAGGAAATCGGAGTTGAATTCAACACTGGTACAGATACAGAAGTAATTTTAAAAGCATATCTTCATTACGGCCCTGAGTGCTTAGGAATGTTTAATGGCATGTTTGCTTTTGCTATTTATGACAAACAAGATAACAAGGCTTTTATAGCCAGAGATCGGCTTGGTATTAAGCCATTGTTTTACAGTTTATATGACAAACAACTAGTAGTAGCGTCTGAATTGAAATCGTTGTGGGAGGCACATGTCCCAAAGGTTTTTAATTCAGATAAGTTTGGCGAGCTTTTTACTTTTCGTTATGTCGCGGGGCAGGATACAATTTACAATAATGTTTCTAAATTGTTGCCTGGTCATTACATAACTTATGCATCTGGAAAATTTGAAATACATCAATGGTGGAATTTAGGAGATTTTGCACTTAATAAAGTTTATGCCCCTAAAACCAATCCTGTAGAATGGTACCGTAGCACTTTTGACGATGCAGTTCGTCTTAGAAAAATAAGTGATGTGCCTGTAGGAATTTTGCTTAGCGGTGGCCTTGATTCAAGTAGCGTAGGTGCGTCATTAAAGCACCTTAATACAGAAAAATTATCAAGTTTTACAGTTAGGTTTGAAGAAAAGAAATACGATGAAGGTGAACTTGCCAAATTGTTGGCAAAAGAATGTAATTTGGAATATAATGAGCTATATATCAATGAAAAAGAAATTTTTAACAGAACTACTGAACTAGTTTCCTCGAGTGATGAGCCTGTTTTTCATGGAAGTGACCTCTTTGTTAAAGAAATAGCTGCATATGCAAAATCAAAGGTTACTGTTTTGATGTCTGGAGAAGGCGGTGATGAGACTTTAGGGGGCTATGTGAGGTATAATCCACTTAGATATGCAGGTTTGTTACGTCTTGGGTTTATTTTCAGGTCATTTTTAAATCTTATACCTTCAGAAAACTCCAGGGTTAAAAAGTTAATTAAAATGCTTTCTCTTAAATCTATAGAGAATTTCATTATTTACAATAGTTCTGACATTTTCCCTGTTGATCTGAAAAAACTCGGTCTATTAAAGATTGGAAAAATTTCTTATAGGAAAGATGTCTTGAAAGAAGCTCAGAAAGTATATCCTGATGACCCTTTAAGACAAGTGATGTATTATGATATGAAAACATTCTTGTGCTCATTATTAGACAGGAATGACCTTATGACTATGAGGGCTTCAATAGAATGCAGGGTCCCTTTTTTGGATTATAGACTGGTTGAAGGCTTAGCGGCAATGCCGTCGAAAGATTTACTATTTAATAATGAATCAAAAAGTTTATTGCGACGAAGTTTTGTGTCAAGGCTCCCCAAAGAAATATTGAATGCTAGAAAAATAGGATTTGCTGTTCCATGGATACATTATTACAGAAATATTCCAGATTTTAAAAATTACTTATTAGAGATTAGTAGTCATAAACTTGTTACCGATAATTTTTCAGATCCAGAAACGATAAAATCTGTTGTCGGCCATTTTTTAAACGGAGATGATTCTAATTTTGGCATTGTAAATCAGTTGTTTAATATTTGTTTGTGGTACGATCAACATTTTGGGAAATAGGATAATTCAGTTTTAAAGATGGTACGCCCTAAAACCATTCTGTATGTTGGAAATTATTTGACCAAGCCTGGAATTAATCCAACCTTTAATTTTCTCCTTGTCAAAAAACTTCATGAGCATTATAATGTCATAACTACATCCTCTAAGGGGCTTAAGTTTTTAAGGATTATAGACATGATATCGGTTTTCTTAAAAAAAAGAGATCAGGTAAACATCGTAATAATTGATGTCTATTCCGGGCAAGGATTTTGGTACGCAACTATAATAGCCAGATTGGCAGGTTTATACAAAATCCCGTACATAAATTTCCTGCATGGTGGTAATTTGGCCAGTAGGTTAAAAAGGAATGAAAGATTGAGCAACAATCTGTTCGGTCATTCTGCATGCAATATTTCGCCTTCTATTTATATGCAGAATGTTTTTACTGATGCTGGATTTGAAGTCAAATATTTACCGAATTTTATCGACATAAATAAATATCCTTTTAAGGAAAGATCTCATGTTGACGGAAAACTTTTCTGGCTAAGAAGTTTTCAATCGATATATAATCCTCTTTTGGCAACTAAGGTATTGAAGACTCTTGTTGAAAATGGCTATGATGCAAAATTATGCATGGTAGGCCCTCAAAAGGATAATACGGCAGAGGAGGTTATAAAGTTAGCTGAGGAATTGGGTGTTGCTGAAAGGCTTAAGATGACAGGACAGCTTAAGAGGGAAGATTGGATAAAGATATCAGAAAGCTATGATATATTCATAAACACTACGGACTTTGACAATCACCCTGTAAGCGTTTTGGAAGCTATGGCACTTGGCATACCTATTGTTTCTACTAATG
>Ga0206979_1065_pt1 | contig 18042 bp, 13 predicted proteins | sample Alteio_BWMinCont_19_FD_153463 | JGI IMG/M metagenome (GOLD analysis project Ga0206979, IMG submission 153463) | Enriched cells from forest soil in Barre Woods Harvard Forest LTER site, Petersham, Massachusetts, United States -... | ecosystem: Environmental > Terrestrial > Soil > Temperate forest >... | reverse complement strand
GGAATCTTATTTTTTGCATTTTCTTTAGCTGGGACAAGTATTGTTTTAGTTACCTCACTGTTTTTTATCTTTAAACCCTTTATTCTGGAAGAGTATAGCAAAAAAGCAGCCTTGTTTGTCCAATATTATTATGTGGTGTTTCCACTCGCTATCGGGATTACCATATTTGAAATCTTCAATGCCTATAACCGATCGTTGCTTAAAACCAATTTTGCTGTATTTATCAATGAGGTGTATATCAGAATAGTTGTTCTGATCCTTGCTATCTTGTATCTGCAGCATTTATTTAGCTTCAAAGTGTTTCTTTATCTGTTCATCGCGTCATATTTCTCAAATGCGATCATAATGATTATTTACACTTATAGCCACAAAGCACTTTTTCTAAGACCCTCCAAAAAAAAAATCTTTAAAGCTCCCTTATTTGGACAAATGATAAACTATGGACTGTATAATTTTTTTGGAGGCGCTTCCGGCATGCTGATAGATAAAATTGACGTTCTTTTTATTGGTGGTTACCTTGGACTTACAGACACAGGTATTTATGGTATCGCAATACTTATGGCCTCCGCAATTGCGTTGCCAGCCAAAGCACTAATGCAAGTATTGTTTCCAATTACGGCAGATGCTTTTAAGAATAACGACTATAAAAAATTAAGCTATTTGTATAGCTCCTCTTGCAGTAACCAATTATTCATTGGCTCGTTTGTATTCATATTAGTTTGGATAAATTTCGATGGTTTTTTTAGCATCATACACCCAGCCTTTCTGGCAGCAAAAACAGCCTTTTTAATCCTGGCGATATCAAGACTTTTTGACATGGCAACAGGGATAAATAATCTGCTGATTGTTAATTCAAAATATTATAGATACGACCTGGTTTTTACTTCGCTGCTTATTGGCCTTACCATTTTATGCAACCAGCTTTTAATACCGCGATTCGGAATGGCTGGAGCAGCCTTTGCAACAGGCGGATCTATAATTGCTTACAATATAGCGAAGTATGTATTCGTTTGGGCGAAATTAAAATTGCAGCCATTTAATATAGATACAGTCAAAATTGTTGTTACTATTACGGCTATATTTTTCATTTCAAGCATTCTTCCAAAAAGTGGTAGTGTTTTATTCGACATGTTCTATAAAACCATTACTGTGGGATTGCTATTCCTATTCAGTCTTTTATACGTAAAAATCAACCCTGAAATCTTTCAACTGGTTCTAAAGGCTTACAGAAGGGGAAGAAGATATCTTCCGTTCTGGAAAAATAATATTGAGTAGACTTTGACCGATGGAATTAAACTCAATAAGGAATATCCTTATGTTGTTCATTTAATGTATTCAGATCAAGGTCCTTAACCTGTGAAGGCAGGTCATAGAGCTTTAATCCATGGCTTTCCATTTCAGCAATAACCTCCGGGTCGTACTTTGACGTTTTCCAGAGCGATACAATATAGCGACGTGTCTTTTGATATATCATATACCTCTGAAGGTGTTTTCCTTCTCTTCCGATGGATATAAATATAGCACCACGCGGCCTTTTTTGTTGCCTGAAAAAGAAACTTGGGATCAATCGATAGTATTTTGAATCAATAAGAAAATTAGGGAAAATCTTGAATAACTGGGCATTGCCACTATGAGTCGTTCTCAGGTTCCAGACAACCAGATCCCCAATTTCGATAGGTACATTTAAAGATCTTCCTTCTTTTATGGATGTGGTATTAAGAGATTTGTCTCTCAATAATAGTCCTCCTGAATCTTTGACATGGTTATCAAGATAAATACCCGCACGGCAGATGTCATACTCACCATCCCAATCTGGTGCGTTCTGATCATTACGGTCTGCATTGTCTTTATGAAAAGCCCCGTAATCCGTATCTCCATATAAAAATCCGGAATCACCGAAATACGCAAGCTGTCCCGGAGGAAGTACTTCTTTAATGATATTCAAAAACCTGTCATCGTATAGCAAATAGCGCAATTGAGGGTTGGAAAGAATATCGCCTGTGTTTCCGTTTCTTCGGGTTGGGTCAATTGATGCAATGACTTTTTCTCTGATCTGTTCAATTTCAGAAACGGGGAATACCTTTTTAACATGTACCCATCCATGTTCCCTGAAATGTTTTCTTAGTGCTGATTCTGCCATAATATTCAATGATGATTATGCAAATATAGGTGACTGAAATTGTATCCGATACCTGATATTATTTTAATTTACAATTGGTGGCGAGAGTTGGCTTTTTTTAAGTTACCAACTCTGAATGTCACGCCAGCTGTCTTGCATCCTCTTCCTTAAAACTGATGACCAGTTTTTCTACGGAATGCACTTCTAATGACGTAACCCCGAATTCCTCTGTTATTTTGCCTGTAAGGGCATAAACGGCTTTTTCGAGCAAGGGATATTGCCGATACACCTGCGGAAACAATACCGCCTCGAACGTACCATTCTCATCATCCATAAAGCTCCCAAACTGCATATACTGGCCATGACGGGTTGTGCTTGTTTTAGTATTGGTAAGATAACCCACCATCGTTACTTTTTGTCCCAGGTTGTTCACCATATCTATCGCTTTAATATCTCCCCGGTATTGGTTAACCAATAAATCAAAACGGGAGCAGAGCGGAAAACCGAGTAGTTCTATTTCCTGTAAAGCATCTTCGCGGGTGCTTTGTTTTATACGGGGGAAACTAAAAGTAAGCGCAGGTTCAGGAAACAAGGCTGCTTTGTCTGCCAAAGGTGCTTTTTTATTCCCATACAGGAAAAGGCTTTCAAAAAGGAGTTGTTTTTTAGTTTTACCTGTAAAACGCAATGCCCCTGTTTTTACCAGAATAAAGAGTTGTTCCATACCCGGTTTTATCCGTTCGCAAAAATCTTCAAGCCCAAGATAATATCCATGTTGTTCCTTTTCAATTGTGATATCCTGTGCGATATCGTTTTCAAGGCTTTTGACATGGATAAAACCGAGGTAAATATCAATACCATCAATGGTCGTAAGGTATTGGCTGCGGTTCACACAAGGCGGGTGTATCCGTGCTCCGGCACGCCTTGCCTCATTCACATAAAACTCGGTATTATAGTATCCCCCGAAGTTATTGATCACCGCTACCATAAACTCCATTGGATAGTAAGCTTTTAGAAATAAACTCTGGTAACTCTCTACAGCATAGCTGGCTGAGTGTGCTTTGCAAAATGAAAATCCGGCGAAGCCTTCCATTTGCCGCCATACTTCCTGTGCCACTTCATAAGTATAGCCCTGGGCTTTGCAACTTGCATAATATTTATCTTCTATCTGTTTAAATCCATCATCAACCCTGAACTTCCAGGCCATGGCGCGACGTAGCGTATCAGCTTCTTCCAGACTGAGGCCTGCAAAAAGATGCGCCACCTTAATCACGTCTTCCTGGTACACCATTACGCCATAAGTTTCGCCTAGTATCTCATCAATTTTGGGATGTATTACTTTATAGTTTCCATTGCTATGGTGTCTCAATATATATTCCCTGGCCATTCCCGATTCTGAAACACCGGGCCTGATAATGGAACTGGCCGCCACAAGGGTCAGGTAGTTGTTGCAATCCAGCTTCCGCATCAGTTGCCTCATGGCTGGGGATTCTATATAAAAACATCCGATGGTTTTGCCATGCATTAAAAGATGATTCAACAAAGTATCTTTTTTAAAAGCCGCTACCTGGTGTACGTCAATATCTTCACCCCTGTTTTGCTTAATGATCTGAATGGAATCTTTGATATGACCCAATCCCCGCTGACTGAGAATATCCAGTTTGTGAAGCTTCATTTTGTCGGCCGTATACATATCAAAATGAGTGATCTGGAATCCTTTGGGCGGTACCTGTGTAGCCGAGAAATAATGGATAGGTGCATCAGAAACTACTACGCCACAGGCATGTACAGATAAGTAATGCGGGAACCTGGCAAGTCTGTAACTGAAATATTGAATTTTTAGTTTGTACTTATCCATCAAAGAAGCGGTTTTGTGGGTACCAATGCGACTGTCAAGTTCTTTGGCGCCGATAAAGGCATCAATCTCTGATTTTGGTAGTCCATATACCTTTCCCAATTCCCTCGCCACGGCTCTGAACTGAAACGTATTATGAGAACCCAGCATAGCCGTATGTGCATTGCCATGTTTCCTGAAAAGATAGTCAATGATATCATCCCGGTCTTTCCATGAAAAGTCTATATCAAAATCAGGCGGGGAATTGCGGTGCAGGTTCAGGAAGCGCTCAAAATACAGGTTGAGTTCTATCGGATCTACATCAGTTATTTTCAGGCAATATGCTGCCACACTATTGGCGCCACTGCCCCTTCCTACATAATAATATCCCATCCGATCAGCATACTTAATAATATCCCAGACAGTCAGGAAATAGGATGTAAATTCCAGCTTATGAATAACCTCAATTTCATGAAGCAATCTTTTTTCAGCCTCAGGATCATTGTTATACCGGTATTCCAGGCCTTTCATGCATTCGGCATAAAGAAGTTCGCGGTCTCCCTGCAATGAACCTGAAAAGGCTTTTTTGTTTTTATGCGCTTTAGGCCCAAAGTCAAAATCAATGGTACATTGCTCTAAAAGTGCCTGGGTATTGGTAAGCAGAAAAGGGTATTGCTTATATAGTTCCAGGATTTGGTTTATACTCAGAGCACACTCTTGCCGCGAACCGGTATCCTTCTTGTCCAGTTTGCTTAAGAGTGTATTATGATCCATGGTACGAAGCAGGCAATGGAGATAAAAATCCTCGTTGTTCTTGAAACTCAATGGCACCAGCGCCACTGCTTTTTTGCGAAGCAAATCCTGGTCTTCCATGATGAGTCGGTTCAGGTCTTTTGGCTGGATACCCACATATTCATTGGCTTTGAGTTTTTTTAGGATCCCCGGCTTATAGGGGTAAATAATAAATGCCTTTTGAAATACTGGCGCCTTGGAGCCGAATTTTTCTCCTGTATGCAGGTGGTAGGAGAGATGATCATTCAACTCCATAAAACCTTCATTGTCTTTGGCGATACCGATATAGCAGCAAGCGGCATTGTCATCAAGGTTTCGGAAATCAATACCCAGTATTGGTCGCACTCCTGCCTTTTGGCAATAGTCCACATAATCCCATGCACCAGATGTATTATTAATGTCAGTCAGCACTGCCGTATCAAATTCATTTTCTGCCAGATGTGCCACCAGTTCCTTGACGGAGAAGGTGCCGTATTTGTAGGAATAATATGTGTGACAGTTGAGGAGCAAGGGGGAGTTATTAAGTTGTTAAGTTATTAAGTTATTAAGTTGTTAAGTTGTTAAGTTGTTAAGTTGTTAAGTTGTTAAGTTGTTAAGTTTTTAAGTTGTTAAGTTGTTGATTTGTAGAGTTATTGAGTTATAGAGTTGGAGGAATGATCGGTGCTTAACCCCAGAGGGGTTACATGTTTGTAGGGAAACGATTCAGGCAATTTTTCGACCCCGTAGGGGTCGCACATTTGGGTTTACATTTTTCATCATTTTTTGTATTCTTATTTGTTTGTAACTAATTGATAATGAGTATATTTATTTTTTATTGGGTTTACAATTGGCTTCAAACGTTAAACCCATCGCACTTTTAGAAATCAATATATTCATAATCAATTATTTGTGTGGAAATAAGAAATAAAATCGGCTATAGATTCGATCTGTTTACGAATTCACAGGGCTGCACCCTGTGTTGATATATTACGTCCCCGTCCGAATGGCAGGGCCGGGCGGGCTTTCAGGACTACCCGCACTATTAAAAATAGTCTCAAGTTGACGGAGTTGCTCCTGACTCAGTTGGCCAAGCTTCTCTTCGCTGATCAGCAGGCCGTTTACCTGTATATAATTATTTTGTTGTTTAATGGTATTGGAGGTTGTGGATGAAGGCCTTTCTTCGGTTTTGTTAATGGTGTCCATGAATATTTTTGCCGCTTTCAGGTCGCCGGATACCGCCTGTGCCAATACCCGTTCCAAAACGGTTATTTTCATGAGTTGGAGTTGTTCCAGGTGATCGGCAAACGCGGGTTGGTCATGATATGTTTTCAGGTGTGTGGCAATGCTTTGGCGGCTTAGTCCAGTTTGTTTGGCAAGGGTAGTCTGCGTAGGCAAAAATCCATACTCCGTAAGATATGCCGAAATGGCATTCACTACTTTTTGGTGGTTTATTTCCCATATATCCTTTTTGATTTCGGGGTCATTGCTCACCATGGCAATTTTTTCCACGAGTGCATGCTTTTCTTTCGGTTCGCAGGTTTTAAGCTTTTTGATCAGCGCCGTTTTGATTTGTTCACGCTGTGCGGTACTAAAACCTGACACATCTTCCGGCATAAGATACTCCCTGATGATCAGCCTGTTCAGTTTTGATTTGGTGAGCCGGGCATTGCCCCTGGCTTCTGTTAGTGTTTTCATATAGATAGGTTTTTCTTTGACCGCCGTAGCTTTAGCGAAGGCGGTTTGATTTAGATACAAAGATAAGGATTCTGTTTTCAAAATGACAAAATATTTGTCTTTATGACAAAAATATTGTAGCAAAATTTGTGCCGGAAATAAGGGGTGAAAAAATGGCATTTTAGATGAAATCGACAGAAATTCCGGCCTGTCAGGAGAGGCCAGGCAGGGAGATGCTTAAATTAAGATCAACAATTATTCTTTTATCATTTTACTCGTAAATTCCTTCTGTCCATCATTTATCTTTACAATATATAATCCGGCAGGTAAACTGGTCAGGTCTATTTGTGCCTGAATTTCAGATTGGTTTGCCAACACTGTGCGAACCAGTTCACCGGTTGTATTATAAACCTGGATCATCATCGATGATTTTCCTTTAGTTTTGATTTCTATATTATTTTTAAAGGGATTGGGATAAATACTGAAGTCATCATTTGTTATCGATTCCGGTTCGTTAATTGCGCTGTTTTCAATGAGTTCCAGATAATTGCGGTGCAATAAAAATTTGAGATTTATATGATTATCCGAGGCCGGTAGGATAACCACAGGAGGGTGCATATTATTTACCGTAGGCACATCTACATACACTTTATAAACCCCTGTTTGCAAATTAGCGCAAGAGAAATTTCCAGAGGCATCCGTAGTAGCTGCCGTAACAGGCACGGTATCCTTCATCAAAAATAACTGAACATGAACAATAGGGTCGCCTGTTTTATTGGCGCCTTGAGATATAAGGCCGGCCATAAAACCTTTGCCACCTGGATTTATCCCTGTTTTGGTGGAAAAATTCTTGGTAACCGTATCCTTATCCATTTTGATAACTGCCGCTTTTAAGAAGAACATAGAAGAATCGGCATAGGTTGGCATCTGATCAGGATAAGTTGATACAGAAGGAGCGGCTTTTACATAAACATTTGAAACACTATCTCCAAGATTCATTGCATAATTGCCTTTACTGTCTGTAGTTGCTGTATCAATAGCTTGAATTGATGAGTCGGATGGATTAAATACAATGGCATAAACAGGGGTGCCGATCAAGGGAGTTATTTTGTTGCTTTGAGTTACATTACCCATTAATGTTTTATAGGTAGTATAGTGATAACGATATACAGAAGCTTCCAACCGGCTTGAGTAAGAAGCTTGCCCTCCCATCAATATATCACCATCAGGTAACCTGATAACCGTACCAATGGTATTATGGGCCGGGAAAGTGCCATCGTAGTAGGAATCAATTACATTTCCAGTATCGTTTAATACCCAGAGTGTTCCGCTGTATTGGCCGGATTTATTATTTACAGATGCCGCACCAACAATGTATATATGTCCGGTTATGGTGTCACTCACAGAATTAAGAAAATTGCAGGAATAGCCATACCTGGAACCAATTATTTTTGACCAGACGATGCTGCCATTTTTAGAATTGAATTTAATCGCCAGAATACCGCTATCAGAATTTGCCTGCAGCACTGTTCCGAGCGCATATAAATAATTCCCTTTCGCAGGTAAAATGTTAAATATGTAACCTTTATTGGCGGTTGTTTCCCTCCAGAGGATAGATTTCATTGCAGGATCAGAACAAGCCAGCTCTGTTCCTCCATAAAATACAGCTTTGTTTGATGCATATAATCTGATGCCTTTCACCTGGTTTGAAGCTCCCGGAAGATTATAGTTTTTGTCAACCATGCCAGATTCTGAAATAAGGTTCTCATAACCAGCACTTAAAACGAGGGTGTCTTTTGCATAAATAGACAAGCTTGCCCTGGCCGGTGATCCAATCACTACGTGGGTTGATTGAAAGAAATTACCATACGATAGCTTCGATACAAATGCGCCGCTATCTGCAGAATAATAGCTTATATAAAAATTTACACTGTCACTCTTCACATCAAGCAATTTCAGGGTATCGCTGTTTGAAATATAATTTCTATATAAGATGTTCCCATTCGAATCCAGCGTAATTGTATTTAGATACCCGGGATAGTCAATACCGGCAGCACATATTTGGTTTTTGCTGTTCACAGCCATGTTCAGGCCCTTATAAATATTCAGGAACTGGCTCCACAAAACCTGCCCGGATGGTTGAAATAACCTGATTCTGGTGCTATATCCTTCCTGGGTTAATATCGCATATTTGCCATTTTTCAAAGGCACAATTTTTACAGTGGATGAAGGTTCAATAATAGAATCATTAAACTCCTTCCAGAAATCCTGGTTGCCTGTTTTTGCATCCACAGCGGCCATGACAGTTACCAGGTTACTGCCTCCTCTGAAAACACCACTATATCTTTCATAAGGGGTTATTTCATTTGGTGAAAAAGGAATAAAGATCTTTCCATCAACATTTAAAATATTAAATTCATCTGCACTAAAAATACTAGACGGGTTGACAATATAGTTATAGCCAGTACGTGGAGATTCCAGTATTCTGCTAAAAATCATATTTCCGGTTGTCCCGGAAACCTTTGCAATACAGGCATTTCCAATGCTATCATTGGTTCGCAATGTCGCTCCTAAATAAAAGTCTCCGTTTGCATCTATAGTTACTGAATTACTATTTGTGAGCCCGAGTTGATAATCATGTTTCCCTGAAGTATCAACCATCGCTCTTGCAAATGCCGAGCCTTTGCCACTGTCAAGAGTTATTTTGGCCAGGTACAGTTCATTGGCATATTGAGTACCGGGGCTAAACCAATATAAATTTTTACCATATATGAATTGAACAATATCGCTTTCATAATTAACTAATTGTCTCCATAATAATTTATGACTTTGGGGATCAATCTTTTCAAGATAATATGGGCCTCCCCAGTAGAAAGTAATATATAAAGCACCGGTACCATCTACAATCACATTTTCAAATTCACTTGGAAGATAACTTTGTGTGCCAGGGGGCGAATACGACCACAAAGTGTCTCCAAGGTTCACTGTGTCTAATTGATAAAGGGTCTTGTCGTAAACATAGATGCGGTTGTGGCCATCATTAAACATGGTAAGACCGTTGTAGACGGTAATTCCTTTGGTCAACTTCGAAGTGATTATTTTTCCGCTTGTTTTGTTGATCGTGCATATTTCATATTGTGTACTCGGGCCTAGATAATGACAAATCAACCTGTTAGATGTAAAATTGCAGAAGTTTATATCATCCTGAAGTTGAAGCTTCCACAATATTTTGCCCGAACTTTCCTGGAGACGGATGAGTGCAGTACTATCCAAACCATAAAAAGACGCAAATATGTCGCCATCAATAAGTTGAATATTTATTAATGGAGAGGCTGCGTACCCTGATTGAATATACCCTGTTCTCCAGATTTCATTACCACTTGTATCAACTTCCCTGATGTAAACCGATGGCGTCCCGTTTTTTTCAATCACATTACCGGATGTGATAATTTTATCACCCTTGACAATTGATGGCCCGGTTATTTCATTTGACTGATAAACACCATCGGTATAATAATGTTTTTCAACCACTTGTGAAAATACAAAAGAGTTTGAAATAAAAAGAAATACCAAAGAAAGAATGCAGGAATAAAGGGTCTTTTTCATTATGAAAAGCTGGTTCAGACTGCAAATTAAGAAAAATAATCCTCTATCTAAGCGTGACCCACAACCTAAAACTCATCCGGCCACCGCATTTGCAACATATACTTTAGTAAGTTAATTGTCGGTGGTGGTCTCTGAGTCAAGGACCATGGAAGCGCGAATGGGGCGCTTGCTCAAAAATGGGGATAAACAAAATCTTATTACATTTGACCAACAAAAACGCCCTGAAAATTGCCTTTTTTGATAAATTTACGATGGAGATGATGGTGAGTACCTCATACAACCCTAATGAAAGGCTTTTAAATTACATTAAATGCAAATTGACAAACAGCCTTTGAAGGATTTCTTTAAAAAAACTCAATTATTGTCTGATGAGGTAATAGGAATTATGGTTGAAGAATACGAAGAAAGACGCTTTGTTAAAAATGAATTTTTTTTAAAACAAGGTAAAAAAAGTGATTCTCTCCATTTAATCGAAGGGCTTATGAGGGCATATACTTTTGACCGGGAGGGGAACGAAGTAACAACTAACTTTTTTTCAAAAAACAGCGTTGTTTATGACCCGGCTTCATTTTTCGATCAAACACCTTCAATGGAAAATATACAGGCAGTTACAGAGTGCCAGGCTTATGCTATTTCTTATGAAAAGGTAAATAAACTTTTCCATTCACTGCCTGAATTCAGAGAATTTGGAAGACTTATGCTTGTAAAACAACTGGTGATGTCGAAACAACGCACATTGGCTTTAATCAATAAGACCGCAGAAGAAAGATATGCCGATTTAATAAAGGATGATACTGATGTTTTACAAAATGTTCCGCTGAAACATATTGCTTCCTATCTCGGTATTACAGATACATCTCTCAGCCGGATAAGACGGGATTTTTCTAAGAAATAAGCACATTTTATTTCTTGCCATATGGCAAGTTGTTTCTTGTCATAAGATAAGTAGCTTTTGTTCTACCATGGCTTCCTTTGCACCATTAAATCGCTGATGGAAGGACTGACTAATCCTTTAAATCATTTTACAATTCTTACTAAGAAATGAAAAATATAATTGTTTTCGGTGCGACGGGCCCTACGGGCAGAGAGTTTGTTAAACAAGCCCTTGATGATGGACATGAATTGACCGTAATTGTTCGGGATCCCAATTCGTTTGATTTGAAGCATCATAAAATGGAAATCATAAAAGGTGATGTTTTGGTACCCGTATCCTTTGAAAACAAAATAATCGGAAAAGATGTAGTCATTTCGTGCCTTGGATCTGGGGGCAAAACCAAGCCGACAATAATATATTCTACAGGGATAGAGAACATCATTTCAGCTATGGGGAAATCAAGGATTAAACGATTAATATGCATTTCAGCAATGGGATTGTCTACTAACGATAAGATGAGTTTTTTAGGGAAATTCTTAACCAAATTTGTTGCTCAAAAACTTTACAAAGAGCCGTATAAAGATATGCGGTTGATGGAAAAAATACTGAGAAAGGCGAATTTGGATTGGACAATTGTAAGACCTCCGGCGCTGACAAACAAAACAAAAACCGAAATCTACAGACTGGGAATTAATGAGCACATCAGCAGGCCTTTTAGCATTTCAAGGCCAGATCTGGCGCATTATATGTTAAGTAGCATCGATGATCCAAAAACTTTCAGGACAAAGGTCGAGATTTCTTATTAAGAATATGAATCTAAAAACTTCTTAAACCAACCAACATCAATAAAATTGAAGCATTATCTTATTATCAATAAACATCTCTTTAAATAATCATAAAAATGACAAACAATAATTTAGCAATTCCAGGCATTAAAATCCCTCCCCGCAATTACTGGGTTGGGGTTATTCTCACCATTTTCTGGATTGGAATTAATCTGCTATTTCCTCAGCTTTCGCCAACCGGAATTCCCACCTTCATAGATCGCATTATCATTCATGCAGTTATTTTGACAGGTCTATGGCTCGGCTTGTCCTGCACTGCATTTACTTACCGAACCCGGATAACGTTATGGCTTGCTATCGTTACCCCACTTACTCTTTGGCTTATCCTCATCTTTAGGTTGGCGGCCAATGATGTCTTTCAGGCTGTAATAGGGGGTGATAACACCCAACTGGCACTGCCATTGGCAATATTTATTCCTGTAATTGTTGGATTACCGCTCTTGAGGCGTTCAGGTCATATCGCCAAATTGCTGGATGCAATGCCAGCATCATGGCTGATTGGCCTTCAACTCTACCGGATTATCGGCGGGGGGCTTTTTTTGGTGAACTGGCTGTACGGAATTTTACCGGGAGCCTTTGCACTGCCAGCGGGAATAGGCGATGTTACTGTTGGAGTGCTGGCCCTACCAGTAGCAGCTATGGTGGCATTGGGCACAAAAACCGGATTAAAAGCAGGCATGCGGTGGAATATTTTGGGATTGGTAGATCTTGCTGTTGCGATTACAATGGGCATGATGACTTCCCCCGGGGCGCCTCTGAAGCTGGTTGGTCTGGGTCAGTCTAATGTTCTATTAGGCTCTTTCCCCACAGTGATGACTCCAGCCTTCGCAGTGCCATTATCGATCATTTTGCATGGACTCTCAATCTGGCAGCTGAAACGCCGGGCTCAACGCAACGAGAATTCCGTATAAGCGCGCAACATCAACCAGGTGTTCAATGACAAATTCTTGGGAAAGAAGCTTTGAACAATTTAACAGGTTTACGCATTAAATAAAAAAAACCAGATAGCTATGAAAAATCTACCCATCCTAATTGTCGAAAACAATCCGGCAGACCGTTATCTTATTCAACTGGCATTTAAAGATGCTAAAATTAAAAATGAAATTATTATGGCTGAAAGCGGGGCTAAAGCCCTGAGAATTTTAAGTCAAAAGGATTTTAAACCTTTTATGATCATTTCGGATGTGAAGATGCCGGGAATGGATGGTTTCCAATTAAAAAGGACTATTGATCAGGATGAAAACCTAAGTTCAAAAGCGATTCCGTTTATTTTTATGAGTGCTTCATCACTTGAAAAAGAAGTCCAGGAAGCCTTTGAAGTTCATTCCCAGGGATATTTTCCTAAAAAGAATTTTGAAGATCAGACAAAAGTTATAGACCTGATTACCAAGTACTGGCAAGAATCCGAACAACCCCATTCAAAGTTTATTAACTAATAGGATCATATTATACTCCAAGAGCTGGCAAGTTGATATATCTTCCTCTTTCCTGATCCTGCATATGGAACAATTTGGTAGTCTTATGCATTAGGTTTAATAATCCATATCATGTATGAAAGATCAACCGATCCTCATTGTTGAAGATAACCCCGGCGACAGGCACCTGATTAAATTAGCATTTAAGAATGCAAAGGTTGAAAATGAAATAGTTATGGCTGAAAATGCGGATCAGGCCCTGCAAATTTTAAGGCGTAAAGATTTTAATCCTTTTATTATTATTTCCGATGTGAAGATGCCGGGAATGAATGGCTTCGAATTAAAAAGGACTATTGATAAAGACCAGACCTTGAAGTCAAAAGCGGTTCCATTTATTTTTATGAGTACTTCTGTTCTCGAGAAAGATGTGCAGGAAGCTTTTGACACGCATTCCCAGGGGTATTTCCCGAAAAAGGATTTTGAAGATCAGACTAAAGTTATTGAGTTGATAACCAGGTACTGGAAGGAATCGGAGCAGCCCAAATAGTGATTTAAAACTTTCTGATCTTTTATCAATTATGGGAAAAGTTTAGCAATATATTATATTGAATAATATCATTTTATGATAATAATATTGCCTTAAGCGCGTAAGATTTTTTAAATTTTAATATCCCATCTTTCTGCAGCAATGTTTACTTTTGATCCGGATTATCAAACATTTAAAAAATTAATAGATGAAAACTTATTTATTCAAATTTAAATTAATGCAGCATGTAATGATTTTGTTGCTTTTTGCAGGGCTGTTATCTACCGGTAAGGCAAATGCTTCATGCCTGGCCTTTATTCATTATTCTGCAAGTAAACTTACAGTAACTTTTAACGATTCCGGTTCGACAGGCATATCGGATACACATACTACCGCCTGGAGCTTTGGTGATAGCACCGCTGCAACTACAGATGATCCCCATCATACTTACAGCAAGGCTGGCACTTATCGTGTATGTGTTACCATCTACGATACACAAACATCATGTTCAGCTTCTTATTGTACCAGTATTACAGTTAGTGCAGTCACGTGTTCCCTCGTTTCTTCTTTTTCCTATTCAACGGTGAATGCAGCCGGCAGGTGGGTTAAATTTACCAGTACAGGTTCAAGTTCTTCTACCATGGTATATGCCTGGAATTTTGAGGATGGAACCACTGATACCACAAAAAATGATACAGTTACACACAAGTTTCTTGGGACTGCTAATACTTATCAGATGTATTTGTATCTTAAAGATCCGGCAACAGGTTGTACAGCACTGAGTTCACAAGTGATAAGTATCTGCAAGGCTTCCGCCCGTATTGGAACGAACGTGCATGAAAAAACAGTAACATTTAGTGGCGATTCAACTAATAATGCCAAAGATACATATGCGTGGACCCTTGGTGATGGCAGTACCCGAACGGACAAAAGCTTTACCTACACTTATAGCAATTGGGGCAGCTACAATGTATGCGTGACAGTGACTGACCCAACTGCGGGATGCTCAGCCCAGGCCTGTAACACCATAAGCCTTGTTCAGCCAACCTATTGCATATCAGGGTCTGTAAAAGCCGGAACAGCTGGTACCATTGCACCCTTTAAGGTCTACGTTATTTCCTTCAATTCAACAGATAGTTCTTTAACCGCTGTTGACAGCCAGACAGTTAATATTGATTCTGACTTTAATTATGTAATGTGTGGATTCCATAATGGGACCTATTATACAAAAGCGGCGCTATTGCCAAAAAGCCCGGTTTACTCAAGTTATGTGCCAACCTACCATAACGATGCGTTAAGATGGAAGACTGCGGTTGCCATAACCATCAACGGCGCAAATGTAACAGGTGCCGATATCAGTATGAAATCCGGAACCAATTCTGGCGGGCCTGGCTTTATCGGAGGCAAAATTTCAGCCGGCGCCAATAAAGTCGGTGACCCCATAGGTGGTATAGAGGTTGTACTCTATGACGCAAATGGTAACCCTGTGGCCTATACCTATTCTGATGCCAACGGTTTGTATAGTTTCTCCAACCTGGCTTATGGTACTTACACCGTTGAAGCTGATATTCCGGGTAAGACAGATATTCCGCTAAGTGTCACGATAAGCGCTTCCAATCCAAAACCAGCGAAGGTTAACCTTATAGTTGATTCAAAAACCATCGTGGGTAACGATTTGTCTGGTATTGAACAGGATATTGCAACATCAAAGGCAATGGTATATCCAAATCCTGTTTCTGATAAACTAATGATCGTTACCAGCTTACCAAACGCTCAAAACGGTACGATCCAAATATTTGACGAAACAGGGAAGATGGTTTCAACAACCAGCCGGAGTTTAGCTTCAGGACAACAAACTGTGGAAATTGATGCGGCATCGTTGCACGCCGGGCTCTATTTTGTAAAAATACAATTACAAAAAAACAATCAAACTCTCGAAGCACGGTTTGTGAAGATTCAATAGATAATCTATTAGTTAATAAATATTCGTGTGAAGAAACAGGCACTCCAAACCGGGGTGCCTGTTTCTTTTTTGATCTATTGCCAACCTTTTTATATCTGCAGGCATGATACAATTTGGACATAATAACAATTCTTAAAGACTGCCGTGCCAAGGCCGAAAGTGTGGTATTTGAGAAGTAGTCTGTGATTGATGCATGTGGTTCGTTGATGAACAAACAATTGGGAATAATGTTAACATCTCAAGTGATTCTGAATGTTCTCATTAGTCAATTACTAAACAATGTCATTCCTGAGCATCCTTTTCTGGGTATTTTTCGCCTGATATATTATTCATATTCTTGATGAAACACTTCTCAATGGTGGCTTTGTTCAATGGGTGAAAGAGAACTTCTGGCCGACCTATCGGCTGAGAATGTTCTTCTGGTTCAATGGTGCGTTTGTTACTGCAATTGCGACGGGCAACATTCTCTATGACAGTATTGGTGGCCACTGGGTTATTCTGCCGATTATCTTCATAGCCGGATTTGTCACGCACGTTTTCACTTTTCATTTGTACTGGAGTATCCGTCGTAATACATACTCACCGGGCTTGCTTACAAGTATGCTCTATTTAGTTGTCTACTATCTTTTGATAAGATATGGCGTTGGTGGCGATCTCATTAGCAGAACGGACTTCGCTATCGGGACGACGATAGGCGTTGCAACCATCGGATTGTTTTTGACTATTGGTCCTACTGTGCTTTTTCCCAGGCTGATGAATAAATGAATCAACGAATTATTTTATTTACAGGCGCTTTTGTAAAAATAGCGGGCGGTAACTGTTTTTGTCTTTCTTCCCGTTTTACCAAAAAGCTTGTTCCTCTTTCCTCAACCCCGCCTGAATAAATGCCGTTTACCCTCGATATTTTATCTGTGCCGTAGCGTTTTTTAATGGCGTCCATGGCAAACATAAGGTGTACGTTTTTGGCGTTGGGGTCAAAGAGCTGCATCTGGTAGTTGGCATAGATGAGGTGGGTAAATTTAATGCCTATCAATCGGATAAGTACCCGGCGCTGGTATGCCTTTTTAAAAAGGCCCATAACAGTTTCTATGAGTACGTCATCCCGGCTGGTATAAGGGATACGAACCTGGGTAGATGTGGTTTCAAAATCAGAATAGCGCAACTTGATACTCACGCAGCCTGTCATTTTGTTTTCCATCCGCATTTCATGAGCCAATTTTTCTATCATGGCTAATAAGATGGATTTTAAGAAGTTCATGTCAGCCGTGTCTTCGCCAAAAGTGCGTTCGGTACTCATGCTTTTGGCTTCGCTATAGGGGACGACAGGGGAGTAGTCCAACCCATTGGCTTTTTTCCAGAGACTCAGTCCATTTTGCCCGAAAAGACGTATCAATACTTTCTGAGGGAAATCCATCAGCATCCCGATGGTATTAATGCCGAGGTCACGGAGCAGGCTTTGGGTTTTCGGGCCGGCCATGGGCATTTTTTCGATGTCAAGGGGGGTGAGGAATGATTTCACCTGTTCGCGGGGTACAAAAAGGCGATTATCGGGTTTCGCCTCTCCTGTCGCTATCTTGCTAACGGTCTTGTTGATAGAAAGCCCGGCTGAAAGGGGCAGCCTTGTCTCTTTCTTAATTTTGTCCCGCAATTCCCAGGCCCATTTTTGTGTCCCGAAAAATTTATCCATGCCGCTGACATCCAGGTAAAATTCATCTATGGATGCTTTCTCAAACAGCGGTGCCCTATCGGCAATCACCTCCGTAACCATATTACTGTACCTACTATATTCATCATGATCTCCGGAAAGATAAATGCCATTGGGGCAAAGCCTGCGTGCCAGGGCAATGGGCATGGCAGAATGAACTCCGTATTGCCGCGCCTCATACGAGCAGGAAGCCACCACGCCGCGGTTACTCTTGCCACCTACGATGACGGGCTTGCCATTGAGTTTCGGCTCCCTGAGCCGCTCTACAGACACAAAAAAGGTATCCAGATCAATATGCAGGAATGCAGAATCCATTTGACAAATATAGACAATATATTTGTCTAAAATACAAATTATTCGTCAATATATTTAGGTTTATGGAACCACCTTCACGCTATCCTGGCCAGATGGCGTGACCGGATTTGAGGTTTTAACCGGTTTGCCGGAAAAACTATATTTGAAGTTATAATCGCCGGTGCCTTCCTGGGTGGCATGGACATAGATACTTAACCCGTTTTTAACCTTGGTGTTGGCATCAAAAAACCTGGTTTCAACCTGTTGTTTGCTGATATTATTTAGAGGTACCTGGATAGCGAGATCGGTTTTTGCGCCATTTAATCCATAATTCCCTTCCACATACAAATGCAACACAGAAGAAGCTATTTCCATCCTTTTTACATCAATAACATTTCCTGAAATGGTAACATTATCCC
>Ga0206979_1064_pt1 | contig 18121 bp, 17 predicted proteins | sample Alteio_BWMinCont_19_FD_153463 | JGI IMG/M metagenome (GOLD analysis project Ga0206979, IMG submission 153463) | Enriched cells from forest soil in Barre Woods Harvard Forest LTER site, Petersham, Massachusetts, United States -... | ecosystem: Environmental > Terrestrial > Soil > Temperate forest >... | reverse complement strand
CTCCTTCGCTAAAGCTACGGCGGATGAAAGACGTGAAAATGAAATTCTGCATTTGATAGAAGCGATTCCCCCTTTTAATAAAAGGCCCGTCCGAAAGGCAAGGCCGGGCGGAGGGCTGGGGGATTTTGATTATGGATTACCCCATAATCGAAAGCGAAAATTTTACTTTAATGTTGTAAAAGTGCAGTTAAAAACTGCATTTATATTTGCGAACCAGTTGCAAACTGGCTCGAGCATTTTTGCGCAAGCCACATCTTACTTCTTACTTTTCACTTCTCACTCTTTTCTTCAAAAGATCTAATTATATCATTCTCAACCTCAAAATGATAGCTTGGTCTCAATTCTGAAATATAATTCCTGATTTCTATGAGAGATGGATAATCATTTTGTCCGGTAAAAAGACGCGCATCAGGTATAAGGAGAACATGATTGTAATCTGTGTTTAAGATGGTCTTGATCTCTTTCATGATCGAAAATTCTGACAATCCTTTTTCAAGATGATCATGGGTATCCAGCCAGAAAAGAGTCGGGAATCGGATTGATTTTAGTAAAAGAGTCAGTTGTTCGCTGCTCTCTCCTTTTATGGTATCGATATGATCAATGAAATGAAATCTTTCCTTGGCATTAAGATATTTGTCAATATTCAGCTCAATGGTATAGATATTTTTAAAATCATCCTGCAGTTCCCATGGCATTTTTCCAAGGTCCGTACCCGTTTCTATAAACGTATCAAAATCATATGCAAGCGCATATTTTTTCAGTGTTTCCTGTTTGTATTCATGTGGAGGAGGGTATGGGTGACCGGCTTTTGACCACTTGTTAATAGTGGCCTGGTTGTGCATTTTTTGCCTGAAATGCCTGTAGCGTTTTTTTATTTTTTCAATAATCGATTCCAGGTACTTTTTCAAAATATGCTTAAGTTGAATAATAGTAACTGCAAATGTAATCAATCACGAATAATCAGTATCCGTTATTCTTACAGGTTATGAATGGGGCGAATGTCACAATGTCCCCCAATGGGCAATGTTATAATGAGTACCTTGTTTTTCAATCCCATAGGGATGACATATTGGTAGAAATTAAATACGCGAACATTTTAGAATCCCATCGGGATGACATTTTTCTCTACTCAGATAAGAAATATGTCGTGCCCATGGCACTCAAAAGCGAAATGAACCTGGTTTCTACCAATATTTCGTCCCTAAAGGGACTTAAAACGTAATATTAGCAACAATTTGAAGCTAAATTAACGCACTAATTCCGATCTAGAGGGATAGTTTTTTTTGCGGCTGAAAGCAAAATGATCTGGCTTGAACCATAATAATTAACGCCCTCATTACCAGACTGGGCCGCATTCACCATTGCCTGCGCCAGTATTTCTGCGCTGATAGGTGCTTTTTCTGAATCTGAATTGGTATCATCCAGACTAAAAAACCGTTTTAAGAACCCGTTTTGATTCTCCTGGATATCATTTTCAATTCGAACCAAAGCTGGCCGGAAAACATGAAGAGATTCAAAACTAAATTGTTGAAGTCCCTTTTCCAATTCTCCTTTTACACGCCTGTAAAGATTTGATGAACGGTTATCGGCACCCCTGGTTGAAATGGCCAGGAATTGTTTTACCCCATATTCCGATGCAATATTTGCTGCCTCAGTCGGAATATGAAAATCTACACGCCTGAAAATGGCGGGGCTGCCAGCGTTCTTTGGGTCAGTGCCCAAACAACAAAAAACATCGTCCACTCCTTCATAGTATTTTTCCATAGCTGCTGTAAAATCAAAATCCACAACAGCCTGTTGAAGCTTAGGATGTTCCAGATCCAGATGGCTCCTAACAAGAATAATGACTTTTGAATAGACCGTGCTATCCAATAAGATTTTTAAGCAGTGACTTCCGGTTAAACCCGAGGCGCCTAATACGAGCGCAATTTTTCCTCCCATATCCCCCAATACAGTTTTTTTATCTCTATTTACTTAATTTTACCCCGTGAAGTGGCTCGCCCCAAATCACACAGGGCGCAATATACATTCCTTTTTAAGCTATCATGAATTTAGTGTAAATATTTTGACGAAACCATAAAATAAAATGACGAAAAGAATTAAAAGCATAAATGCGCAAAGAGCTGAGATCGGCTCTTTTGAGAAAGAACAAACAACGCCATTCTATTTATACCAGGTAAAAGAATTTAACGAAGCTGGGCTCATCATACATGAAACCGAATATAAGATAAACGGGCAGAAGGATATGGAAATCACCTACGAATATGATCCTCAAATGAGGATGGTTTGCAAGCAGACTTTTTATCCTCTCGAAGATACGCTTGAGAAACTTGTGTATGTATATGATGGTGAAGGTAGAAAAGCACGTGAAGAGAACTACTTCGGAGATGATATTTTTGACATATTGCTTTATAAATATGATGATAAAGGTAATATAACCAGCCAGGTGCGGAGCGATGACGAGGAAATGGAAATTGAAAAGCAGATAAGTGAGTTTGATGCTTCAGGCAGGCTTATCAAACAAACAAATTTCGTGAACGGGGAGGTTGATAAGACCGTAGAATTTGAATATGACGAGGCAGGATTGTGTACCAGGGAAACACATTGGCTGGCCGAGAAAAATGAAAAGGAAATGGTTGAATACTCTTACAATGAGCTCGGGAAAAGAACAACTTCTGTAACTAAGGACAAGGCTGGAAATGAGATCGGGTATCTTGAAATTGAATATGACGAAAAGATGAACCCGATTAAATATCTGACCGAAACCTCAGGTTTTTACAATAGCAAATCAATTCACCAGGTGGTATATGATGATCAGGGTCGGACAATTGAAAATGAATACTTTGATGTCATGAATAATTTTCTGATGTCAAAAGAAAAGTATGAATACGATGAAGATGGCAATATTGCCGAAGAAGAAATTTTTGAAACAAATCCAATGGCAGGCTTAAAAAAGACCCATTACCGGTTGAAGATCGGGTATGATTTTTATGCCTGATTGTATGTTTTTCAAAAAAATCCCGTTAACTTTCCAACCAATTGACCTGCGCGATCGTCCTATAAGCGCTAAAGATGTAAGAGGAATTTGAAAAACCGCTGAATTCGGCATGGCAATAAACAAACTGGTCCAGGAAAAGGAACTCATAAGAGGTTGTCTCCGCAATGACCGTCGTTGCCAGAAACTGCTGTTTGAAAAATATTCCCCTGACATGATGGCGATATGTATGCGCTACTCCAGAGATCGCGATGATGCTAAAGATATTTTACAGGATTCCTTTATCAAGGTTTTCTCAAAATTTGACCTGTTTACAGGGGATGGTACTATAAAAGGATGGATACAAAGTATTGTTGTCCGCACGGCTATAGACCATTATAGAAAACAACAAAGAGAGCACAAGAATATCGTTTCTGAAGATGATTACTGGGAAAGCGGCGAAAATGCGGAAATAGAGGCGGACCTCGCGGCTGAAGAAATTGTAAAGATCATACAGAATTTACCTCACCTTCAAAGAACTGTTTTTAACCTTTTTGCCATTGAAGGCTATTCGCATAAAGAGATAGCCGAGGAACTGGAAATAACAGAAGGCACGTCGAAATGGTACTTATGCGAAGCACGGAAAACATTGAAACAGATACTTTCACCGGTATATAGTCAAAAAGTAAAAGAATATGCGGCTTAAGAGTCTGGATAAATATATAAAGGATAAAGTTCAGGGCTATAAGCCGCCTTTGGAGGAAGACCTGTGGAAAGCTATTGAAGAAAAGCTGCCTTCTGCTCGCGTGCCTAATGCCCGGGGTTCATGGATGCTGACTGCTGCTGCAGTGGTTGCAATAGCCATATTGGCCCCGTTTACCATGAAGTTTTATAATCTCACTGGAAGAAACCAGGCAACAGTGTCCAAAATTGATAAGAGCAGCCAATCCAAACAAATTAATTTAGCAGATAATAGTACAATTTCGAAGGTTGAAGCGAAGCCCAATCTTCCTATCAGTTCGATGTTAACTTCGGCCCAGCTGAAGACGAATAAAACCAGTAAATACAGGCATTTCACTCGAAATATTAATGGATATTCAAGCGATAAAGCTGAATTGAATAGAAACAATATTGGAGAAACCGAAATACAACAAATAGATATTCAAAAAACAGCAGTCGCCTCTAATATTGAAATGACCCCTAAAAAGGAGCTGATGTCTTACATTAATCCTGAAATATCAACTATTGATGGAAATTCAAATACTGATATTGACAATAATGGGGACAGCAGATATCCGGATAGGAAAAACAACCACCCGATTAGCGACCAAAAATGGGAAAACTGGCAAAGTATTTATTATCCTTTCTGGGACAATCCGGCTTATACAGGTTCTGAGGGAGTCTTGAGTTTCAGCGGTGATTATAAATCTGATAATACCTCTGCTTCATTAAGCTCTCCCAGTTCAAGATATACCTATACCAATGTTGGTGCTGAATTATTTCTTCCCGGCCCCGGACTCGGCATTGGACTTTACAAGCTTAGTGAGCTTTCCAGGTATTCTTTGCAAAATACCTATGGGCTGGCTCTTTCTAAAACTGTTTTGAGATTAGGTTCTACAAGTATCAAAGTTGGCGTCTCAGGAAACTCAGTTGATAATAACCTGTTTTTCAGTCCGCTAAATTATTCTGATCAGATAAATCCTAAGTTCGGTTTTATCAATCCTACCAGCGAAAAAGACATCATTGGAACGACCCATGCTTATGCATTAAATGCAGGGTTGTGGATTAATAATCCGCATATTATGGCCGGTTTTGATGTCTCTGATATTAATCAACCAAAACCAAGCTTTACGTCTGATGCAACTGCGCTGCCAAGGCAATGGCGGGGGCTGCTTGGATATCGTCTTGCGCTATCATCTGACTGGCAGGTGATGCCGATGGCTATTGGTACCCGGGAAAATAAAGTGAACCAGGCAAATGTGATGTTGACAGTAGTTTATAAAAATAATTTCACACTCTCAGTTGCCTATCAAAATATAGATCCGGTTTCGGGTTTTGGCAATCCATATGTGTATGGAGCTGTTAATATTGCCAGAAGGGTTCGCATCTTTGGCTCCTATGGTGATGACATGGCATTGTTGCAAACAGGTATCAATGAAACATTTGTACATGCCGGAATCAGGATACTGGCAATAAGATAAAAATGAAGCTGTTTTATTTTGTCATATTAATAGGACTTGCATCAAGTTATGGTTGCGGTAAAAGTACAAATGACGTTATTCCTTCAAATATGCCTCAGCTATTTGTGCCAACCGCGTTTACACCAAATGGAGACCATATAAATGATACGTTCCTGATAAAAACCTCAGGGGTACTTACCTATTATCATATTGAGATTTTTGATAATAGCAATATTACGGTTTACCAGAGCAATAATATTCAATCAGGCTGGACAGGAACTTATCAGGATCAGCCTGAACCCAGCGGCGGTTATCTTTGGGTTATCAACTACCAGGCCGAAGGAACCAAGGTTGTACAAACCAGCGGTTATGTGGAATTGATAAGATAATCAAATCTTCTTACCCATGATCACCAGGTCTCTTTCAATCCCATCAAGTACTGCCACACCTGGAAGGTGAGCCCAGGCTTCAAACCCGAACTTTTTGAATAGGTTTATACTTGCGGCATTGTGAGCGAAAATAAAGCCCAGCAGGTTTTTAATGTCAAGTTCGGGGCAATCTTCAATTGCTTTTGCCAGAAGCCTTTTGCCAAGCCCTGTACCTTGTTCATCCTTTGTAATATAGATACTTACTTCGGCCGTATGATTGTATGCAGGTCTTCCATAAAATGATTGAAAGCTTGTCCATGCTATAATCTTTCCATCATGTTCAACTACCCATAACGGTCTTGTTTCAGGATTGTGTTCCTCAAACCATGCAACCTTGCTTTCTACGCTTACCGGTTCCAGATCTGCGGTAACCATCCTCCCTTCAATAGTTTCATTATAAATGTCAACTATAGCTGGCAAATCATCTATTGCCGCGTTTCTGATCAACTGATTAGCAGGCAATTTTTGAATCTTTTAATTTTTGAATCTTTCAATTTTAAATTTCATCCTTATATATTTCGGCAATAAGGCTTTTATATTTTTCCTGGATCACCTTGCGTTTCAATTTCAGGGTTGGCGTTATTTCACCTGTATCGACAGTCCACTCATCCGGGATCAATACAAACTTCTTAACCCTTTCCACCTCACTGAATTTTTTATTGAACTCATCCCTGAGCGCCATGAATTTTTTGACAACTTCTTTTGATTTAAGCATTTCTTCTTTGGTTTGAAAAGCAAGTCCCTGCTGCTCGCACCACGCTGTCAGACTGGGGATAGCTGGCACAATCAAAGCTGAAACAGTTTTTTTATTTTCCCCGATCACCATGATCTGATCTATCAGAAAGGATTCTTTAAATGAGTTTTCAATGACCTGTGGGGCGATATATTTACCACCTGAGGTTTTAAACAATTCTTTTTTACGGTCTGTGATTTTAAGAAATTCCCCGTCAACAAGTTCCCCCACATCCCCTGTATGCAGCCACCCGTCTTCATCTATCACGGTAGCGGTAAGCTCGGGCTGTTTATAATAGCCAAGCATCACGTTCGGACCTTTGACACAAATTTCGCCATCAGAGGCTATTTTTACCGCCATTCCTGGCAGAGGCGGCCCAACGGTGCCAATCATGCACTTGCCCCTCTTAAAATCATTTACCGCAATGGCCGGCGATGCTTCAGTGAGCCCGTATCCTTCGCGCACCTTGACGCCTGCCGTATTAAAGATCCGAGCCAGGCGGGGCTGTAAAGCGGCAGCACCGCTCACAATACCTATAACCTCACCGCCAAGCGCTTCTTTCCACTTGCTAAAGACTAGTTTTCGTGCCAAAGCTAACTGAAGTTCATATAAAGGATTTTGAAATGTATCAACTTTATAATTGTCGGTAAGCTTCATACTCCAGTCGAACATAGCTTTTTTGATTCCTTTCAATTCAGCACCTTTACTCATAATTCTTTCAAACATTTTTTCGAGTAAGCGCGGCACAGTTGTAAAGAAATGGGGTTTAACTTCCTTTAGGCTTTCTGCCAGATTTTCAATGCGTTCGGCATAATACACCGATACACCCACATAGAAGAACAGATAGCAAACCATTCTTTCAAATACATGGCATAATGGTAATGAGCTCAGGATGCGCATATCGGGCATTACAGGCAGCACATGAGAACCAGCCTTTACATTACTTTGTATATTCCGATGACTGAGCATGACACCCTTCGGTATTCCCGTAGTTCCAGAAGTATAAATAATTGTTGCCAGATCATCCGGGGCTATGTTATCTTTTATAGCTTTGATTTCTGCCTGATGCGGCTCTCCTTCCAGCAAAATCTCTGACCAATTGGGAGCGCCTGCAACATCATTAAAAGTATAAATCCTTTCAAGAGAAGGGATTTCATTTTTTATCGACAATATCTTTTCATACAATGACTTATCGCCTACAAAAGCGATCTTTACCCCGGCATCATTAAAAATATACTTGTAGTCTTCAATACTGATATTCGGATAGACAGGAATATTTATAGCACCTATGGCCATCATTCCTATATCCACCATATTCCAGGCAGGGCGGTTTGTTGAGATAATAGCAATTTTATCGCCCGGACGAATTCCATAAGCATACAATCCGTTACTTACGGACTTACATTTATCTACCACCTCCTTTGTGGAATAGCCAGTCCATTTACCATCAACCTTTTCAACCAGAGACCATTGCAATGGGTGGTGCTCTAGTTGATATTCAAATACATCAAATAATCTTGTGAATTCCATTTGTCCTTTTGCCCCCTCTCTAAAACGGTGCTAAAATAAATATTTATCCGGGATTTTTATACGGAGGTTCAATGTTAACAAAATAAACTAATTTCGATTGCGTTTGGTTTGAACAAAATACTCATTGCGGGAAGAAGGTGATCAGGAAAGGTTTTATTTCGATTTTTATTTTCACAGCAGTCTGTTCTTATGCTGCTTATGCTCAGGACAGTATCGTTGCTAAGTTCAATCAGCAACTTGCTGATATGAAATATGATTCTCTTACCAGGATAAGCGCAGCAAGAGCTACATTGCTTCCCGCTGAAGCAGTTTATGATATTGGAATGGCCTGGTATGAAAAAAACGATGATGATAATAGCATCAGTTTTATGAGTATGACTATCAGAAAGGATCCCCAATTTGCAAAAGCCTTTTATTACAGGGGAATGTCATACAGTTCCATAGAAAAGTATCTCCAGGGAATTGAGGATTTTAAAGAAGCAATATCCTTGGATCCTACCAATAGCGAGTACTATAGTTCTCTGGGAGGGGTGTATCTTAAGGTGCAGGACTATGATGATGCTTTGAAAACACTGAAGACTGCGGTTTCACAAAAACAGCCTTATGATCAGGCTTATTCCCTGATTGTTGAAGTATACTCAGCTCAAAATCAAATGGACAAGGCGCTTGACGCGCTCTATGTAATGAAAAGCAAGGTTTCGCCAACTTCAGAGTATCATAAGGTCGCATTATACAATATCGGTTTGCTGGAGTTTTTAAATGGTAATTATGATAAAACAGAAGCCGTTGCCAAAGAATATATCAAATTATCACACAATGATTACAGCGCCTATCCGCTGCTTTTACAGACATATTATGAAAAAAAGGAGTATGACAGTGCTAAACCATTGAAGGATACGCTGTACCATGCATATACTAAGGGCAGGCTAAGAAAGAGTCTAAAAGACAGGTTCTGTTTCGACCAGTTTAAGTGGAAAGACAAACATGTGGAGGCTTTCGAAAAATTTGAAACCCCGAGGAATAAAGGCAATTCGAAGCTGATATTTTTGGTTTTTGATAAGGAAGGCAATATCAACCTGACCATACAAACAGAGTATAATCCGCTTTTGGTAGAACTGGGAACGAATCTGAAATACGAACTTGGCGAAACGATAGGGGATAAGGACGAAATATTCTCAAAACAATACGGATCAGATATCAATTATGATGATCTGAAACAATCTATAATTGATGTCCTGGACGGGAAACTGAAACCAAAAGCCGAGTAGTATCATAATCTTAATCGAACCAAAACCCATACCTTTGCGTTCTGATACGAAAACAACAATAGCGCCATGATTACTGTAAGCGAAAAAGCTAAAGAAAGACTCGAAAGACTGAAAGTTGAAGAAGGAAAGCCCGAAAGCTCGTTTCTACGTGTTGGGGTTGCCGGTGGAGGCTGTTCAGGATTGTCTTATAAGCTCGATTTTGATACAGAGATCAAACCCGGAGATCAGATCTTTAATGATAATGATTTTCAGGTAGTTGTGGACATGAAAAGCTTTTTATATCTTGCAGGTACAGAACTAAATTATGACGATAGCCTAAATGGCAAGGGGTTTGAATTCCAAAACCCGAATGCAAGCAGAACCTGCGCCTGTGGTGAGAGTTTTGCGGTATAGTTAGTTTTTGTAATTCAGTTTTAAGGCCGTGGGTAATCCATCCAGGCTTACCAGGTTCTTCTCCAATTTGTATTTTTCAAGGCCATCAATACCCTTAGATTCTGCCCATTTTTTGGCATGGTCCCGTTCTCCCAAATAATCATATAAAGGAACGCTAAAGCCGCAGGATGTTTGTACTTTATAGATGTCGGCCACGATGATCTGCCTGGTGTCCATTTGTAATTTGAAACTTGAAGAAAGTTCATCCCAGTTTGTATCTGAGGGTAAAACCGTATAGCCTTTTCCATACAAACGTAAAATATTCGGAGGCCCATCAAAAGCGCAGAACATAAAGGTGATACGGCCATTTTCTAAAAGATGCGCAGAAGTTTCGTTGCCACTGCCAACTATATCCATATAGGCTACTTGTGTATCACTCAAAACCCTGAAACTATCCTTTCCTTTGGGCGAAAGATTAATGTGGCCTTCAGCCGCCAAAGGAGCTGTTGCAACGAAAAACATTTTCTGGTGTTCGATGAATTCCGTGTGAGCTTGCTGTATTGAACTATATATTTTGCCCATAGTAGGTAAATTTATGACTTAGACAAATTTAGAAAATTTCAGGATATAGGTTCTTTCCTGGTGCCTGACCAAAATTCAATACATTACGGTAATATTGCCTCATGATTTTTAATTTTTTCCAGAGGCATGATCTTTTCATTTTATTCCCTGCACTGATATGTCTGCTTGCAAGTATAATTCTATACGTCTATCGAAAAAATGACAATTTCGGTCCTTCTTTGATTCTTCTAATCCTTGCAGCGCTTGTTTTGCGGGTATTTATGGCGCATCTTGATCCGTTTTTATGGGACTGGGATGAGCGCTATCATGCTCTTGTCGCTAAAAATCTAGTGCTCCATCCATTTGTACCCACGTTATACGACCATCCTGTGTTGGGTTATGATTTTAAGGATTGGACCAGGGATTATATATGGATGCACAAGCAGCCACTAGCCATGTGGCAAATGGCTCTCAGTTTTTATTTATTTGGGATCAATCAATTCACAGCTCGTTTCCCAATGATTGTTGAAGGCACCTTATTAGTACTCATTATTTATAGGGTAGGAGCATTAACTATCAATAAACAAGCCGGTTATCTATCGGCGTTGATGTATACAGTAAGTTTTTATGCGCTTGATTTTGTAACCGGCGGTCAAGCCTTAGACCATGTTGATTATGCCCTTCTGTTTTATGTATCGGCCTCGTTATGGACATGGATCGAATACAGGCATTCTCAAAAAATGAAATGGGTTATACTAACGGGAATTTTTGCGGGACTTGCTTTTATGAGTAAATGGATCATGGGTTTGCTGATATTCCCAGTATGGGGTATTAGTATTCTTTTATTTGAAAGAAAGCAGCTATCTCAATACATCAACATAGCTATTGCATTTTTGATAAGTGCTATGATATTTATGCCCTGGCAGATATATTGCTATTTTAGATTTCCGGTTGAGTATAAATTTGAAATGGATTATAATTCCAGCCAGCATTTTTTTAATGTACTGGGAGGGCATTCGGGTTCATCCTGGTATTATTTGCAAAACCTTGATTATAATTATGGTGTGGTCGTCCCTTATATCCTTCCTTTAGGTTTGATACTTATTTGGTTGTATGTAAAATGGATAGAATATAAAATGTCAATGTTAACTTTCATTTTCATCCCCTATCTCTTTTTCTCACTGGGGCCTGCGACAAAAATGCCTGCCTACTGTTATTTTGTCTGCGTACCCATTTTTCTTGCGTTGGGATGTTTTGCTTTATTTGCTCAAAAAATGGTACAAAAAATACCATTTAAAATCTCAAAACCTGTTATTTGTTTAATTTTAATAATTGTTTCCTGGTTTTCAATAAATCTTGTGGGGATAGCAAAAATACATACGGGTTATAATGCTATAAATTATTACAGGATCAATAAAGTTCAATTTACTGATTATTTTAGAAGTATAAGTAAAACAGTTCCTAAGGACTATATTTTATTCGGATTTCCGTATAATTCTGAGGTGGAAATGATGTTTTATACAGGGAATATTTGTTATAATAATTTCCCAACCCAGGATGAATATAAAAAATTAAAAAATACAGACGTAAAAATGGCTGTTTTTCAAGTCGAAAAAACACCTTTGTATTTGCTTGACGATCCTTCTGTTCTTAAAATTAAAATGTTCGTCGAGAAATAGAAAAATTCCTAACTTCGCTAAACTAACCTGTTAAAAATCCATGCTTGTTAAAACTTTTGGTTCCGCTGTACATGGTGTTGATGCCCAAACGATTACAATTGAGGTAAATGTGAGCGGTGGGGGGACTGGCTATTTCATTGTTGGGCTACCTGATAATGCTGTAAAGGAAAGTCAAACCCGTGTAGACGCTGCCATTATCAATATCGGATACTCTTCTACCCGGAAAAAAGTTGTTGTAAATATGGCCCCTGCAGATATTCGGAAAGAAGGGTCTGCATACGATCTGCCTATTGCTATTGGATTGCTGGCAGCAACGGATCAGGTAAATGCTGAAGAATTAGACAAATACATCATCATGGGAGAACTCTCACTGGATGGTGGACTTATGCCGATACGTGGTGCTTTGCCTATTGCTATCCAGGCAAGAAAGGAAGGTTACAAGGGGATGATTCTTCCTACTCAAAATGCGCGGGAAGCGGCCATTGTCGATAAATTGGAAGTGTATGGCATTGAGACGCTTAAGCAGGCAATTGATTTTTTGAATGGTGACGAGGAATTAATTCCTGTTACGGTAAATACCCGTGAGGAATTTTATGACAGGATGAACCTTTTTGATATTGATTTTTCTGATGTTAAAGGTCAGGAAAATATAAAGCGTTCATTGGAAATAGCGGCAGCCGGTGGACATAATGTTATTCTCATTGGTCCGCCTGGTGCAGGGAAAACCATGTTGGCCAAAAGGCTGCCCACGATATTGCCACCTCTGAACCTGTTTGAAGCATTGGAAAGCACTAAAATACATTCCGTTGCAGGTCATTTGGGTATTAATTCCTCACTTATCAGTGTACGCCCGTTTCGTTCTCCCCACCATACCATCAGTGATGTTGCGCTGGTTGGCGGCGGAGGTTTCCCCCAGCCTGGGGAAATATCATTGGCGCATAATGGTGTGCTTTTTCTGGATGAGTTGCCGGAATTTAAAAGGACAGTGCTTGAAGTTTTGCGCCAGCCTTTAGAAGAGCGAAAGATCACTATTTCAAGGGCCAAATTTTCCGTGCAGTACCCAGCTTCATTTATGTTGGTTGCGAGCATGAATCCTTGTCCCTGTGGCTATTACAATCATCCTGAAAAGGAATGCGTTTGCGGCCCGGGGATTGTACAGCGTTATCTGAACAAAATAAGCGGACCACTTTTAGACCGTATAGATATACACGTAGAAGTAGTTCCAGTTGCGTTTTCTGAACTTACCAATACGCGGACTTCCGAAACAAGCGATAAGATCAGGGAGCGCGTTATAAATGCGCGGTTGATACAGGAAAAGCGTTTTGAAGGTCAGGAAGGTATCTATAATAATTCCCAGATGAGCAGCAAACAGGTCCGCGAGATATGCGTAATCACAACGGCTGGTCAGAACCTTCTAAAAACTGCCATGGAACGCCTTAGCCTCTCTGCAAGAGCCTATGACAGGATATTGAAGGTTTCGCGCACTATTGCAGACCTGGCAGCTTCCGAAGACATTAAAATCGAGCACCTCGCCGAAGCTATTCAGTACAGGAGCCTTGATAGGGAGAATTGGGCGGGATGAAATAAGGGTAAAGTGCGAAGGACGGAGAGCGAGGGAGTCTTGGTGGTTGATAGATATTTCCGATCAAAGCATTTGAAGATTTAGCAAAGGACATTTTTAGCATTAAAATCGCGCCGATGCCGGTTTATAATTAAATAATAAATCCGGAAGTCGGCAAATATAATGTTCGAATATAGATGCGTTTTAAAACGTGAATTAAAATTCCGTTATTTATTTATTCTATAATAATTCTGAATCCATTAATTATATTTTATATCCTGTTGAATATTTAATATACCAGTATATGGTAAATATATTCAAAATCTGGTGACAACCAAAGCTATTTCCAAGCTTTAAGCAAAACTAACAAGAATCATATTTCTTTCTGACTTCGGTCATTTATCATCAAACCAGACTGTTCCAACTTTGCATCGTCAATTTAATACAAATGAAAAGTAAAAATTGAAAGTAACAGAGTTGACAAGTAACCTTTAAAAACAAGTAACCCTTAAAAAATTAGTATATGAAAAAAATTCTCTTATCAGGTTTAATAGCGGGAGTAGTTTTAATGGCCCTGAGTTTAGCCGGTCTATATGTGACTTTCTGGTTCTTTCCAGGCATTGCAATGCAATATTTTGATCCCGCCTTTAATATGCAGGAAAGCAGGATCATGATATTTTATCTTCATCCATTTGTCATTGGTATTGCACTTTCCTGGTTTTGGAATCAGTATAAAGACATTTTAAAAGGCTCTTTTATAACAAAGGGTATCGAATTCGGAGTGATATACGCACTTGTAGCTTCATTCCCAATGATATGGCTCATTTACAGTGCTATGAATGTATCTTTTGTCATGGTGACAACATGGTTTGTACTTGCTCTGGCACAGGGTGTCGTTGCAGGGCTGGTATTTGAAAAAACGAATCCTATAAATAAATAATAAAATGAAGAGCATAATATCCTTTAGAAAAATAATACTGGCAGGTATTGCCGCAGCGTTTCTTAGTGCTGCTACAGCTGACAAAAATATCTATACTATAACTAATGATTATGTAGTAACCATACATGGCACATCTAATCTTCATGCATGGGATGAAAAGGTTCAAAAAGTAACAGGAAAAGGTACCATTAACTGGAATAAAGACGGAAGTTTTGACCTAAGTGGTATCAGTATAAAAATGGATGTTCATTCTATAAAGAGTGATATGGGTTCTGTAATGGATAACAATACCTATAAGGCACTTAAGGCCGATGCACATCCTGAAATCGTGTTCACACTTTTGGGCGATGCGAAGTCAATACTTGCCAACACGAGCAATAAGATCATAACTGTAAATGGCAACCTATCAATAGCTGGTGTCACAAAGTTTGTGACAATGAAAGCTAAGGTGAATATGCAGGGTAAGGGCAAACTGATTTTTGAAGGATCCCAACCTATAGCTATGTCAGATTATGGCATCAGCGCTCCGACAGCGCTTTTTGGAACACTTAAGACAGGTAATGAAATTACAATTAATTTCAAAATAAGTTTCCAATAAAATTAATAACAAATTTTAACAACAATAATTATTTTAACACTTTTAAATTTAGCAGACGATGAAAAATTTTATTAAAACATTCTCAGCGCTGGCAGCCATAGCAATAGTTGCTTTTGGATTCCCGGCAATGGCTCAGGAACAACAGATGCAATATTTTCGTCCTAACAACGGCAATGGTATCAACATGTTCGAGACTACTAAAAGCGATACAACTTCATTCAAAAAAATGAAGGTATTCGTGGGCGGCAATTTTGAACAGGAATTCCAGGGATTGAGGGATCAGAATACGGCCATTTCTGTAATAAAGACAGTAGGTATCGCCCCAAACCCTGTCGCTAAAGGTAACATCAACAGTCTTACTCCATTGACAAACGGGTTTGACCTTGCCATGGCTAACCTGAACATTGACGCACAACTCGATGATGGTGTGAGGGTAAGCCTCTCTTTGTACTTATCTGCAAGGCATCATGAAGAAACCTGGGTAAAAGGCGGCTATATTCAATTTGATAAACTGTTATTTCTGCACAGCAAGCTGATTGATACCCTCATGAATAACTTTACCATCAAAATCGGGCAATTTGATGTCGATTACGGTGATCAACACTTCCAAAGGTCAGATGGAGGAAACACTATTTACAACCCATTCGTAGAAAACTACATCATGGATGAATTTGCTACAGAATTGGGCGGAGAACTTTATTACCATCAGAAATCAGGTTTTTTTGCAATGGCTGGTGTTACAAACGGAGAACTTGACCCAACGGCATTGGCTCCTGTCAAAACTGATTCAACAACCATGAAGACAAATGCTTATGATGCTGCATTCCATGCTAAAATCGGTTATGACAAACAACTATCTAAAGATTTCAGGTTAAGATTAAGTGCCTCTATGTATGAAGACCAAAGCTCTAATAGTAATACCTTATTCGGAGGCGACCGCACAGGATCACATTATTATGGAATTATGTCAAACCAGACTACGGCAAGTGGAACTGTCTTAAGCAATGCAAATGATTATAACCCATTCTCAGGAAGGGTAAATCCCGGATTCAGCGAAGAAGTGAATGCTTATATGTTTAATCTTTTGCTGAAATATAAGGGATTGCAATTCTTTGGCACCTATGAATCAGCAAACGGAAGGGCAATTACCGAAAAAACAACCCGTAATGCATCCCAATATGCTGCTGATCTGATTTACAGGATCAAGGCAGGTAGTGAAAACTTCTGGATCGGAGGTCGTTACAACAGCATGACGGCAGCCATAGTAGGAAATACGGGTAATATCACCGTAAACCGCGAAGCCGCTTCAATTGGCTGGTTCTTAACCAAAAATATTATGCTGAAGGTAGAATATGTAAACCAGACATACGGTGGGTACAACAATACAAATATTCTAAATGGCGGCAAATTTGAAGGATATGTCGCAGAAGCCTCAATCGCATTCTAAATGATGATATAATATTCCAGCCAAACTAAAAGAAGAGTGTTAAGACACCGGTCACGGGCATAGTTGCTAGGACCGGTGTCTTTGTTTTAAGGCCTATGACTGATTTGTCCCTTTTTACAAAATATTCAATATCAATCAACTGTGGAAATCACGCGGAAAGCAGTGAATTAGTCACACTTATTAACAATTTGTGCAAAACCAGCGCCATCAGCCCCAAAAAATAACTATAATATTTATATTCAATGAGTTATCCTAAATTCACCCTTATTAATGATAAGGTAATGTATGGTATATCAAGCCAAATTTTGCAGGAGAGGGTCTTGAAAATCAGTGTCAAATCAGGCCAAAAACCACGAATTGAGAACCTGCCCCGTTGATAAATTTTTAATAAATTTTGTGCCATTCCTTGGTTATTGCAAATGATTTCCGCAGATTTGCACGGGGGAATTGAAAACCGAACCCACGTGAGAATGGACCATAACAAACTAATTCAATTGAAAAAATACGCCTTTACTGCGTGTATTTGCTTGATTAGCAATTGGAAAGGAAGTTGTGGTTCGGGAATTGTAGCAGAACTAAAAACGAGATCGTAAACACACATAGACTAAGTATGCATGTTTTTTACATGTCTTTTTACTCGGTAAACAACGTTAGCGACGGGCTCAAAAAGCCGTCCTTCGAAAATTTTGACAGCACTGTGCTGTCTATTGTCGTTTATACGCATCCTTCATCAAATTGTATTTTTTAACGTCATCATGGATATATACCAAAAATTACACAACAAAATTAACCTAGACATGAGTAAGTATTACAGGCATTTCAAAATCTCCAGGACCTGGAAAAACGTATTGGCAAGTTTATTTGTTCTCTTTTGCACATTAAACGCAAATGCCGCCACATGGCATGTTAATACAGTACTGAATACAGGAGGTAATCTTGGAACTAAGACTGGTTCCTTTGAATTCTGTCTAAGCAATGCCGGGAGTAGTGATCATATAGCATTTGATCTACTTACTGGTTCATCGCCATGGGTTATAGCCCTTCCTTCTGGTTCTCCCCAAATTCTAAACAAAAATTCTGTACTCATTGATGGTACTACAGCCCCTGGTTATGTGGCTGGAGGAAGCAAACCACTTGTAGAACTTGATGGAGCCGCCAATAGTGTACCTATAGGTCTTACGATTACCGGTGGAAGTTGTATTGTCAAGGCTTTGTCCTTTACTGGTTTTACAACAGAAGATATACTGGTGAGCACTGGTTCAAATACGATTATATCATGTTATATCGGCGTTGAGCCAGATGGTTCCACTGTATCGGGGTCTCCGGTTGGTATATTTGTTGACGATGTTACCTCTACTAATATCGGTGGTCAGGCACCTGGCTCAACAGGAAATGTTATTGCTGCTTTCTCAAGCGGATCACCTTCAACAACCAAAGGTATATACCTGGCCAATGGCGCTTCTTCCAATAATGTTTATAATAACATTATCGGTTTGGATTATACAGGTGCTAATCCAATAGGCGGCCAGGCTTATGGTATATATGTTGATCTTAATGGTAATAGTAATAATATTATAAACAACGTCGTCAGTAATTGTAGTGTTGACGGTGTTTACTTAAATTGTGCCAGTACAAATTTATCGCAAAACCTGATTGGTACTGATATTACAGCAGCAAACGCGGTTCCTAACGGAGTAGGGGTTTATGTGACAGGTACTGCTAATTTTATTGGAGTGTCGCCCATAAACAGTACCGGTAATACGATATCCGGTAATACCACCAATGGGGTAGTTTTAGATGGGTTCACTGGAGGTGCAGACAATAATGTTGCTGGAAATATCATTGGTCTG
>Ga0206979_1063_pt1 | contig 18169 bp, 13 predicted proteins | sample Alteio_BWMinCont_19_FD_153463 | JGI IMG/M metagenome (GOLD analysis project Ga0206979, IMG submission 153463) | Enriched cells from forest soil in Barre Woods Harvard Forest LTER site, Petersham, Massachusetts, United States -... | ecosystem: Environmental > Terrestrial > Soil > Temperate forest >... | reverse complement strand
ACTTCCAAACGGGCAAAAAGACTCAACATTCCCATACCGTTACTATAAAACTCATTATTTTGACAATATTGATTTCTCGGATGCCAGAATCACCAGGACTCCTTTCTTTGAGAACAAACTGAAAGCTTATTTTAAGGATCTTGTGGTGCCAATGCCGGACTCGATTATTCGTGATGCAAGCGCTTTGATTGAGAAGTCAAAAGCAAACGATGATATGTTTAAGTATGTCCTGTCATGGGTAGTGAACCATTATGACGAATCGCAGTACATGGGTATGGACGCAGTGACATCGAACCTGATTGAAACATACTTCCTTACAGGACAGGCCAAGTGGGTAACCCCTACACAGATCACCGGCATGCGCAAGCGTGACAGCATTGTATCCCACCTTCTTATCGGAAAAACAGCGCCTGATCTCTATATGACGGATAGCAATGGCAAGGTGATCACCTTGTATAGCATGCACAACAAATACACGATATTATATTTCTGGGATGCAACCTGCGGACACTGCCAGCATGCGACTCCTATTCTGCATGAGTTCTACGAAAAGAACAAAGCAAAATATGGCTTCGAAATATATGCAGCCACTATTGAGCGCAAAACAACAGACTGGAAGAAATATATCAATGAAAAAAAGATAGGTGATTGGATAAATGTCTGGGACTCCTATACGGTTACAGATTTCAACAAGATGTATGACATATACAGTACGCCTGTGATCTATATTCTTGACAAAAATTTTAAGATACTTGCCAAAAGGCTTGATGTTACCCAACTCGATGAGTTCTTTAAGCATATGGAAAAGAGTGATGCACCTGTTGGTAATATCAAAATGGCACAACCTGACGATGATCCAATACCTGCGGTGAAGCAGTAGAACAGAAAGAGGGTTGAAATTTATTCGATGAGGGGTTAAATACCTGCCCTTGTTAGGTGTTGTCACCAACAAGTAAAAGTACATCCTGACAAAATCGTAAATGACTTCTGATAATGAACGCAAGCGAATAAAGATACTTGTTGGTGACAACACCAACGAGGGCAACAAATTAATTATGCGCAAGCTTCTTATCTCTTACTTCTCACTTCTCACCTCTTACTATTCTTGAAACGCGTTCTCTATATCATCTATTACTGGCCACCATGTGGAGGCATTAGTGTATTGCGCAATCTCAAGTTTGTTAAATACTTTAGAGAATTCGGATGGGAACCCGTGGTTTTTGCCCCTGAGGATGCCAATTACCCGGTAATAGATCCAACTACCGCTAAAGATATACCAGCAGGCACAGAAGTAATTAAAACCAAAGCGCTTGAGCCTTTTGCCATTTTTAATCTTCTTCAAGGCAAGAAAATGGATAGCAGGGTAAAAGATGTTTTTTTGGTGAGGGAGGCCAAACCCGGCATCATGCACAAGTTGGGGGTCTGGATCCGAGGCAATTTTTTCATCCCTGATGCGCGAATGCTTTGGATAAATCCATCCGTTAAGTATTTGCGAAAATACCTAAAGGCGCATCATATTGATGCCATAATATCCTATGGCCCTCCACATTCCACCCATCGTATCGCCTATCAAATCCACAAAGAAACTAATATTCCGTGGATCGCTGATTTCCAGGATCCCTGGACCCAGATCGACTATTTTGAAAAATTCATGTTGACAGATTTTGCCAGAAAAAAGCACCAAACCCAGGAAATGGAAGTGCTTAAATCAGCTGAGAAAGTAGTGATGGTGAGCCAATCATGGCGAAAAGACCTGGCAGAACTCGGCGGAAGACCTGTGGAATATATCCCGTTCGGATATGATGAAGACGATTTTAAGAATGCAGTTCCAACAGATAATGGTAACAAATTCGTTATCAGTCATTATGGCACGCTCGGCAATGACCGAAACCCGGAACAATTATGGACAGTTTTGGCGGAATTGATGGCTGAAATTCCTGATTTCGGATCTCATTTGTTGATAGATCTTGCAGGAGTAGTGGATTATAGCGTGTTTCATTCGATAGAACAAGCAGGATTAAAACAGTTTCTTCATTACACTGCCTTTCTTACCAAGGACAAAGTAATAGAAGGCATGCTTGGTTCTGATGTGCTCTTATTATTACTAAATAAAGGCTTTGGCGATTATAATGTCAAGGGCCGTATCCCCGCCAAATTGTTTGAATACCTGGGCAGTAAAAAGCAAATCCTTATTATAGGTGAAGAAGATAGCGATGTGGCGCGCATTATCAATGAGACAAAAGCAGGACTGACTCTTAACTATGACAACAATTCAGTATTAAAATCAAGCATCGTTAATTTTTACAATGCCTGGAAAGAGGGAAAACAGCTCTTTACACCGGAACATATTGAATCATACAGCTTTAAAAACCTAACGGGCCAAATGGCAGCCCTTCTTGATGAAATAAGCAGATAGCTCTAAAACTACCAGGGCTCATTTAGTGTTATACATTCGCGACTGTCATTTCGACATAGGAGAAATCTAATGTGGATTGATTTATCACACTTTAGATTGAGTTAAAATCAGATTTCTCCTATCGTCAAAATGACAAATAAGAGTAATGGCTTCAAATTTGCTGCTAATCAATAAAAAAACATCATATGGGACGCAAAAGAAAAAATAACGTTGTAGCCCAGGTTCACCCTGAACTTAAAGGCCTTGATCTGAAAATAAATGAGTTTGGCGAAATCATTTCAAATATTGACGTTGATAAGCTAAACGAGTTTCTAACCAAAACAGTACCAGATAAAAAGCTGATAAACAGGTCAGACGATAAATACCAGCAGGAGTTCAAAGAACTTGGCCTGGGTGGTGATGACGACGAAGAAGAAACCCTGTTGGAAGAAGAAATTGAAGAGGATGAAGATAATCCTGATATGATCCTGGGCGACCTTGATGACGAAGACATCAAAAAATAACATCAAAAAATAAAGGACCGTTCGCTAATTTTTCTCTTCATTTCTGCGCTTGACCCCGCAGGGGTCGAACATCAAACTAAAACACATTCCATTTAAAATATAGCGCATCTGTACGACCCATACTGGGTCGGAATTGTGTTTGGAATATTTTTCTACAATCATATAACTCCGGTTTGGGTTATTTGCTGATACACAATTGGGTCAAATTTTTTCTTCATAAAACCCAATCAGTTTTCCTATCAGGCTCTTATTTGAATATTCTGCTTCTGCAAGTTGCCTGGCGTTTTTACCTACCCGGTTGGCAAATTCTACGTTATTAATGCATTTCTTGATTGCATTTACAAATTCTTCCGGCTCATCTGCTATCAGGATATTGGTTTCGTCTTCATAGTCAATACCTTCGGCTCCTATAGTTGTCGAAATGATTGTTTTACCCAAGGCCATGCCCTCGATGATTTTGATCCTCATGCCGCTACCTGACAATAATGGTACGACCATAATGGATTTACTGTTCATAAAATCTACAGCATTCTCCACTTCTCCGACAGGCACTACCCCTACCCTATCCAGCTTTTTAAGCCATTCCGGCATATTACGGCCTGCTATGTAGAATTTCAGTTTAGGGAATACTGTGTGTAGTTTTGGCCATATTTCTTTTAAAAACCATTCGATCCCCTGCACGTTGGGCATCCAGTTTAGGGCTCCGAGGTGAAATATTCCCGGCCATTCCTTTTTGGATTTATCAGTTACATAATCCTCCAAATCCAGTCCTGCTGGGGACACAAAAATAGAGGCATCGGTATCCATTGTCTGGAATAACTCTGCATCGGCTTCCGTGATAGCAATTAGAAAATCTACTTTTTTGATGGCTTTCGCCTCAAAATTCAACAATCGTTTTGTCAGGATCTCCAGATATTTGCTTTTGAGCGGGTTTCGTTCCGAATCTGCCAATCTTTCCCATATCAGGTACTCAAGATTATGTGCGCGTAAAGATACTTTAGCTTTACTATACTTTCTGATAATATTAATATACAGACATAAATGCAGTCCTTCAATCTGTATAATATCAAACTCTTTCGACTGAAGGGTTTTGACCAATTCCCTTTCAAAATCCCCACTATAAAACCTTGAGATATGATAGGATTTCCTGCTGAAAACAAGGTTGAATGCCGCATCTAAAGCTTTGATATCTGTATTGATATTAATGGCTTTAAAAGAGGCCAGTTTTTTGAACATTTCAGGAAGATCCTGAACATTGACCTGATGCTTTCGGGTATTCAGGCAAAGCAGGTGTAATTCCTGACCTGAGTTGTAAAAACCCTTAGTCATATTGAGCATAGCTATCGCTCCTCCGTCATTTGGAGGCCATGGTACTCTGTTACAAAGTTGAAGAATTCGCATGATAGGGGTTAGGAGTCAGGAGTGAGTTGGGTGTCAGGCTTCTCTTTTTTGATCATTGAAAGGATGCGCTTTATGAAATTCCTGAAGTTGAATGTAACAGAATCCCTGTTGGCCCGGTAGGTCAGGTATAAACCTATCGGGAGCAAAATCAGGGTTGATATCCACATACCGGTAAACACACCAATAGCGCCTTCCCTGGCAGACCGCTCGCCGATAATAGAAATGACATAATAGATGAGGAACATAAAAATAGCTACCACCGTGGGGTAACCAATCCCGCCCTTCCGGATAATTGCGCCCAAAGGAGCTCCAATGAAAAACAATGTCAGGCAAGCAATGGAAAGGGAAAATTTACGATGCCATTCTATTTCGTATTTCCTGATCTCCTTTTCTTCATTTTCAAGGTCTTCAGCCTGGCCTTTGTACATTTCTGCCAACGCACGGGCCGTTTGTTCGGCTCGTAAAATAAAGTGCTTCGGGTCATCCGTTGGCAAAGAGTATACAAAAGGCTTACCAACTGCTGTTGCGGAAATCTTCGCCGGATGAATATTTGATTTTATACTTAATGAATCTCTCGATGAAAGAAGATACTGTTTGGCAAACCCCGGATTTGCGATCTCCTTTTTACGCACTATTTTTTTCAATGAGTCTACATAATACTGCAACTGGTTTAGATTCAGCATCACAGAGTTTTCCTTGAACAGGTTTTCGTCAGTTCTTTTCAGTTTAAAACCCATCAGGTCGAACTTTAGCTCATATGTTTTAAATGAAAGCCTGCTTGCGGGATCTGAAATATGGTGACCCTCATTATCATCACGCATTTCTTCATACCTCGTTCCATCATACAGTTTTATGGCAAGCCATCTTTGGTCCTGGCTTATGTTCATCTCCCCGGATTTTGCGATTAAAACAACATCATCTCCATGACCCCTGGTATGGTCATAGATAGTAACACCCTCTATTTTTTGGGACTTTTTATCTTTTTTGTCAATATGAATGCTGTAATTATCAATCCCATTATAAAAAATACCCTCCTTTATATCCAAAGCAGGCCTTTGCTGGCGTACATCCCATAGCAGGCTCTGGAACTTTAAATTCGCCACGGGAATAAGGTTGTTAGAGAAAAAGAAATCTCCAATTACGATGAATGAAATAAGTGTTACAAGTGGAACCATGATTCTTGCAAGGGATATTCCTGCGCTTTTAAGGGCTACCAGCTCATATGATTCTGCAAGGTTGCCAAATGCCATAATTGATGAAAGTAAAATGGCCAGGGGTAAAGCAGTAGGCACGAAGGAAGCAGACGCAAAAAACATTAATTTTAGAATGACATACCATTCGAGGCCCTTACCTACCAGGTCGTCAATATAAGTCCATAAAAACTGGATAAGGATTACGAACAACACCACAAAGAATGTGGCTATGAACGGCCCTATAAAAGTAAGTATGGTAAGATTGAATATTTTTTTCAAACCTGGTCTAATCTATTTTCAGACAAATACTAACGTTCACTTGTCCGCCAGCGTATTATTTACATGCGAAATTAAGTGATATGTTTGAGAAGGAGACATCAGGAAATGATCAATGACCAATGATCAATCATCGTTTGATATTTACAACCTCATACAATTCGCTGAATATTTGCTACGTTTATTGCTTTTTAACCAGAAAACCTATGAACAGCATTAAGATTCTATGTCTTGGCATTCTTATATCTTTACTATGGAGTTATCCTGCCGCTGCCCAGAATAAGTTTGTGGATAGCATTTTAAAAAATAATAAACTAACAGCAGATATTGAAGCCGGATACTTTTATTATGAGCATACAGGTAGTGATATTGTTCTTCTTCCTTCTATATTGAGTCTGAGAAGACCCTTACAGCCAGGCATACGAAATTCGTGGGAGATTTATCAGAATGCTAACCATCAAAATGAGCTTTCAGATAACCCATTAATTCATGGAGCAGGTTATGCCACTTTACATCTCTGTGATTATGTCGGCCAAAATTTTGACATTCTGGCTTCCCTGACCGGAGAACTAAGAGGCACATCCTACGGTGTATACAACACAGGTAATACCATTGTATATCCGGAATTAAGATTAAGGTATCACGATACTTTTGATGTATTCAAAAGAAAACTTTCCGTTATGGTATCTGCAGGGAATTATAATAATATCCTGATTGATGAGGGCCTGGAATTTTATAATGTGGACGCGGAGGCTTTGTACTATACAATCAGCTATGACGGATTTACTTTTGAGCATTTTCATATAGCCGACCTTTTATACAGTATTGGACTTAATATTGATGATGCTTTAACGCATTCCCTATATTATACAACTCACAAAGGTCGTAATGGTGTACAATGGAGATTCGGTATAGGATTTGATGAAAATGATATTGTTTATGGACCCAATACTATCCCGTTTAGCGGCACCTCGATTCAGTTATATAACTCTGGAAAAGAATTCCGGAATTTTTATGATGCTTATGCTGCTTTGATACCCGATTCTTCCTCAAGGATGTATCTCCAGGTTTCAAATCTTAATGGAAATGCAATAATGACTCCTAATACAAATGCATTGCTTATTGGCGCAAAAAAAGAAATTCGCCGTAAAAATTTCAGTATATTTTGTAAGGGAGAAATCCGGTATTATGGTAGCAATTTTAAGAATAATTTTAACGAAGATGTGGTATATTATAGAAATACATCTCAGGGAGCCGTGGCAACCATCAACGCAAGTTATGGCAATTCAATAGGGCCGAACCTTTATCCGCTCCGGAACTATGCGGCCCCTTTTAGTCAGTTTGCTGTTTTTACTGAAGAGCAATTTATTCCATACAGCGTAGGAGGTGCCACTTTATACCTTGATGGTGAATTAAGGGTTTATAAAAAACTGTTTTTTAAAGTTAATTTAGACATCAATTATATGACCTGGTTTTCTCCAAATGCAACAGCATCTCAAATAACCAATTCAGCATCTTTTACATACCCTTTTTATAAAATCGGTATTGATTTTCAGCCGGCCAAAAATATCCACATGTTCGCAGGAGTAACCAATAAAGGAATGAATCTCGACAACACTTACCAGACATTTTATTTATTAAGAGACCCCTATATTTATTTCGAGGTAATTAAAACGGTTAAGGGTTTTCTGGAGAGATAATTCCCGGCAGAGTTATATTATCCTCGTCCGTGATATGAGAAACCATACAGTCAATCAATTACATTTATTGACTGTTTCAACATTTAATAAAATTATTTTTTTTATATCAATATTGTCTACTTTTACATTGCTTTTGCATGGAATTACAGCTTAGCCATGGATATAAATGCATCGTACATCTTTATAATTATTTAATTCTTCATGAACCAGATAGAAACCCAGGAATCGTTGACCGATGCCCTGTTTGAGTCTACAACAGAAGGGATTATCATAACTAATCGGGCTGGTGAAATTATCAAGATCAATCCAAGTGCAGAAAAAATGTTTCGGTATAAACATGATGAGCTGGTTGGTCAAAAGGTCGAAATACTGGTCCCCAGGAGGGTTGTTGACAAACATGAAGGATATAGAGAGGGATTTAATGCCCATCCAAAAGCCAGGTCTATGGGCATGGGCATGGACCTATACGCAGTCCGAAGCGATCAGACTGAATTCCCGGTTGAAATAAGCCTCAGTTATTTCAAAAGAGGTGACGAAAATTATGTGATCAGTTTTATCATAGACATCACGCACCGCAAAAAAGCTGAAGATGATATTCTGGAAGCTAAAGCAAATCTTGAGAGTTATGCCGAGCAATTAAAATTATCGAACAGGGAACTGGAGCAATTTGCCTATGTGGCATCGCATGACCTCCAGGAACCCCTCAGGAAAATCCAGGCTTTTGGCGATCGGATTCAATCAGAGAAGGAAAATAATCTTACCGACGATAGCAAAGACTACCTAAGCCGAATGTTGAATGCGGCAAGTAGGATGCAAAACCTCATCAATGCATTGCTTACCTTTTCAAGAGTAAGTTCACAGGCCAAGCCGTTCAAAAAAATAGACCTGAATGTGGTGATGAAAGAAATCCTTTCAGACCTTGAAGTGGCTATAGAAAGTTCTGATGCACATGTTTCGGTTGATCCAATGCCGTCAATTGAAGCAGATCAGACCCAAATGTGGCAGTTGTTTCAAAATCTGCTTTCAAATGCCTTAAAATTCCATAAACCAGGCGCGAAACCACAAGTTACCATCACCAGCGAAGAAATCAATTGTTCTCCGGATTCAAAACGCAAATGCGTGAGAATCATAGTATCTGATAATGGGATTGGGTTTGATGAAAAATATATTGATAAAATTTTCAATATATTTCAGCGTCTTGAGAGCGGCAATTATAAAGGTACCGGTGTGGGCCTTGCTATATGCAAGAAAATTGTACAACGCCATGGAGGTGAAATTACAGCTAACAGTACACCTGGCCTGGGATCAAAATTTATTGTTACCCTACCTGTTATTCATCCTGAATCACTAAAAGAAGACCATCAGCATAAATAAATCCTTATTGATTTTTTGAATTCGACAAACAGAACATAAATGAAAAACGATCTGAAACCTATTGCAATTTTAATTGCAGAAGATGATGAAGAAGATAGGATGCTTGTGAGAGACGCACTTGTAGAAAGCCGCCTTGCAAACAACATTCATTTTGTTGAGGATGGAGAACAACTACTTGATTATCTTTACAACAGGGGTAATTATCAGGACAAAATATTGCATCCCAGGCCAGGCCTGATTTTACTGGATTTGAATATGCCGAAAATGGATGGAAGAGAGGCGCTGAAAGAAATAAAAAAAGAGGAAGACATAAGAACGATTCCTATTGTAGTGCTTACAACTTCGCAGGCCGAAGAAGACATCCTGAAAACTTATGACCTGGGCATTAACTCATTTATCACCAAACCTGTCACCTTTGTAGCTTTGGTTGACATTATGAAAACCCTTAAAAAATACTGGTTTGAGATAGTGGAGCTTCCACGGAATGTTGTAAAAGAGCATGACTGATTTATTTCCTGATCGATGAACGAAAAAGAATTACGCGTTTTACTTATAGAAGATGACGAAGAGGATTTTATCCTTGTAAGGGGATACTTGAAGGATGTAAAACTCAGAAAATACAATCTGGACTGGGCACGCAATTATGAAGATGGTTTAGAAGCCATAAAAAAAGGAAAATTTGATGCATTTCTGGTCGATTATCGCCTAGGTGGTGAAACAGGCCTTGATTTGATTCGCGAAGCTGTAGACAAAGGCATCTATGTGCCATTTATTTTGCTTACCGGCCTTGGAACACCTGAGATAGATGAAATGGCCATAGAGGTAGGCGCTGCAGATTATCTCGTGAAAAGCAATATTGATGGCGAAACACTTGACAGGTCAATCCGGTATTCTATCAGCCAGTCAAGACTTTTGCATGAGTTAAAAATGCTCAATGACCAAAGTGAACAAAAAGTAGTTGAACGAACTTCGGAACTTGCCAAAGTTATCAAGGAACTTGAAATAACAAATGACAATCTTGTTGGTGAAATGGCCGCAACAAGACTTGCAAGAGAAGAAAAAGAAAAAAGCCAACAGCTTTACATTACTATCGGTGAAAATTATCCAAATGGTTTTATTGCTGTTTTCAATAAAAACATGGAATATGTTTTTATTGAAGGTAGGCTACTTGAAGACCTCCACATCTCAAAGGATGAACTACTGGGTAAGAGTTTTAATGATCATTTCTCATCAGGCTATATTAATTACATCAACCAGAACCTCCAAAAGGCATTTAACGGTGAAAGAACGGTTTTTGAAATGGTGTTTAATGACAGATACCTGCAGTCTTATGCCTTGCCTCTTGCTGACAAAAAAGGAAATGTAACACAGATAATGCTTGTAACACAGGATATTACTGAAAGAAAAAAAGCAGTTGAGGAAATGAGCAATACGCTTGAAAAAGAGAAAACCCTGAATGAATTAAAATCGCGCTTTGTTTCGATGGCATCGCATGAATTCAGGACACCACTTGGCACAATATTGTCATCTGCCAGCCTGATAGGGAAATACGATAGTGAAGCGGACGAAGACAAAAGGAATAAGCACATTGCCCGGATCAGGTCATCAGTAGCGAACCTCACAGGCATATTAAATGATTTTCTTTCGATCAGTAAACTCGAAGAAGGTAAAGTCAATTACAACCCTTCAACGGTTAACATTCGCGAAATGTGCGAAGAGGTCAAAGAAGAAATGCAGGTGACTGCCAAAGAAGGGCAGGAAATTATTATTGAGAACAATGGCGATATTGAAACGATTGTTATCGACAAGCAGATATTGAAAAATATCCTCATCAATCTCACTTCAAATGCCATCAAATATTCTTCTGAAAACAATCCTGTTTTGATCCAGACAGATATCAATAAATCAAAATTTACCATTAGGGTAACCGATCATGGCATCGGAATTCCCAAGGCAGATCAGAAACATCTTTTTGATACTTTTTTCAGAGCTGGCAATGTCACCAATATCCAGGGAACGGGCCTTGGGCTTAACATCGTTAAGAAATATGTAGATATGATGGGAGGCGCAATTAGCTTTACAAGTGTGTATGGCAAAGGGACAACATTTACTATTGAAGTAAATATAGAAGAACTTAGATCAAGAGATTCTATGGAATCTAAAAGCGTACCTGGTTCAGGGTTAGGATCTGACAAATTATGGGCAGGTTTGGAGTTGTAACTTAAACTAACGCCTAACCCCTGTTAATCAATATTCTCATCCAGAAACTTATTCCCCTTGCTCAGGTTGGCCTGGTTTTCTTCTGAATCTTCTGTCAAGGTGTAACGAGAGATTTCGGATTCGGAAGAGTGAGGGATGTTTTTGAGTTTGATCTTCTTACGTTTGTAAGCAGGTTCACGTTCCATGTCATCCAGACCCTTATTTGTCTTTATGGTTTCGCTGTACTGGCGGATGCGCTGCAATTTGTTCTCATCAGATTCCTCACGGGCAGGCTTTACAAAAGAGGCTTCCAATTCGTCAATGATTGGCCTGGTTTGTTGAGGCTGTTGTTGCTGTTTTAAAACGGGTTCAGAATCTTTAACATCCTGTACAGTCCACAAGTTTGATTGTACAAATGCTTTTTCAGCGGCCGTTTTGGGAGTTTCAATTATAGGTTGCCTGGGTGGTTCCGGTTGCGGATGAGGATTTGTATGAATGGGATCATCAAGGTTTACCACCTTTTTTTCTTCGTTATTTTTAAGAACCCTGCTTTCAAATCCGGTCGCGATCAATGTCACCATGATCTTTTCACCAAGGGCTTCATCATAACAATGTCCCCAGTTCATATCGGCTTCTATACCGGCTTCTTCCTGGATATAATTGGTGATGATCGTGATCTCATCCATCAGTATCTCATGTGTACCTGACGTAATATTCAACAGGATATGACTGGCGCCATGGATATCGCTATCAGCCAATAGAGGAGAATGAAGCGCCCCTTCTACGGCTTTTATCGCACGGTCTTCCCCATCAGCAGCAGCAGAACCCATAATGGCTACCCCACTGTTTGACATCACCGCTTTTACATCTTCGAAATCCACATTGATATAGCCAGAACGGGTGATGATCTCAGCAATCCCTTTAGCCGCTGTAGCAAGAATATTATCCGCATGTGCAAAGGCAGCACCAATGGCGAAATTGCCATACATCTCACGAAGTCTTTCGTTATTTATAACCAGAATGGTATCCACATTTTTACGTAGGTTTTCAAGTCCTTCCATAGCCTTGTTCTTACGCTTAGGCCCTTCGAAACTGAACGGACTCGTCACAATCGCCACGGTAAGAATACCCATCTCTTTGGCAAGCTTGGCAATCACCGGGGCCGCACCTGTGCCGGTACCTCCGCCCATACCTGCTGTAATAAATACCATTTTGGTATTGTTGGCAAATACGCCTTTCAGTTCGTCCATGCTTTCCATGGCTGCCTTTTTCCCTGTTTCAGGATCAGCTCCTGCGCCGAGGCCTTCGGTAAGGCTATTGCCAAGTTGGATTTTGGTAGGTACCGGACTTATTTCAAGAGCCTGTGCATCGGTATTGCATACCACAAAATCAACACCCTTTATGCCCAACTGGTACATATGGTTCACCGCATTGCTGCCACCACCACCTACGCCAACTACCTTAATGATAGACGATTTCAACTTCGGGATATCAAATTCTAAGTTCATAATTTGGTCATTAAAACTTGTGCTAAAATTAATACAATTTATTCAGAGTAATCATCAAGATCTTCTTCTTCGAGCCATTTTTTTCCCTTTGCAAAGATAGAGTCAAACCATCTTCTTTTTTTCAAAGGTTCAGAGTTTATCACAGTTGTTTTTTCATTGCCGCCTTCATGGATTTTCTTTTCAGGTGTAAACCCTTTTAAAGTAAGGCCAATACAGGTTGCATAGATCGGACTGTTTACTTCTTCAACCATACCCTGACTCAAATGTTCGTTCGGATACCCGATTCTTGCATCTAGTCCGGTAACATATTCTACCAACTGAGCCAGATGTTTTAATTGAGAGCCACCACCCGTGATCACAATCCCTGCGATGAGTTTTTTCTCATAGCCACTTGCTTTGATCTCATAGTGAACATGCTCAAATATTTCCTCAACCCTGGCCTGGATGATGTAAGACAAATTCTTTACAGAAATCTCACGTGGCTCCCTGCCACGAAGGCCTGGGATCGCAATGATCTCATTTTCTTTGGCCTCATCCGCCAGCGCACAGCCGAATTTTACCTTGAGGGCTTCGGCCTGTTTACGCATCACCGCACAGCCTTCTTTGATGTCTTCGGTGATAATATTACCACCGAAAGGAATCACAGCCGTATGCCTGATGATCCCATCCTGGAACACAGCAATATCCGTGGTACCACCTCCGATATCTACCAATGCAACACCTGCCTCTTTTTCCTCTTCGGTCAATACGGCCTCTGCGGAAGCTATTGGCTCTAAGATAAGATCCGCAACAGTAAGACCAGCTTTATCTACACAACGATTGATATTTTTGGCGGCAGTGATTAGCCCAGTGATGATGTGAAAGTTTCCCTCCAAACGCACACCTGCCATACCGATCGGATCGCGGATTCCGGTCTCATTATCAACGATATATTCCTGTGGAATAACATGAATAATTTCTTCACCCGGATTGAGGACCATACGGTGCATGTCTTCGTCAAGGCGATCGACATCAATCTGGATGATCTCGTCCTCACCATTAGAACGAACAATAATACCCCTGTGACGATGACACTTGATATGTTGGCCTGCAATACCGACGTGAACCACTTTAATGTCCACATTAGACTTGGTGGATGCCTGAGCTACGGCATCTCTAATGGCCTCCACTGTCTTCTGGATATTGGTAACCACACCACGCGATACGCCTTCTGATTCGGCCTTGCCCATACCGAGGATATCTATCTTGCCATACTCATTTTTACGGGCTACGATAGCGCAGATCTTGGTGGTGCCAATGTCCAGTCCTACAACAATTTCTCTATTTTCCATAATTATCTATTTGCTATAATTTGATTCCTGTACTTTACTGATATTTTTTTATAGGTATTCCAACCTGCTTCAGGTAATGTAACCTGGTAAAACGATCTTAACCTAAGGAATTTATCGTCGAGGTCATTCACATCTCCAAGACATATTTCAAAATTTCCGAGCCTTGGGATAATACTTATTTCGTTGTTCTGACTTACGACGATCTGCCCGGTAAGCGCCTGCATAAAATGGTCTTTCTGAATGGCCAAGGCAAATACAAATATTGTTGAGTCGTATTTTCTTAATAATGAATCTTTAAATCCTCCAATATTTACACTGCCTGTTGTTGCGATAGGTACGTAAGGTGTAAAAACAGAGCTTATTGGCATTCTCTTTCCATCAGCATCCAGGTAATATTCCTGGTTAAGCGGATCAATTGCACGTATAATGGGCACACGTTGATGCAGTTGCACATTCAGGTTGCCCTGCATATCGAACCAGGCTTGTGCATCTTTTACAAAAGAATTTTTTAACAATCTGCCTTCTATATCACCAAGATCTATCTGTTTTATTTTTCTACCGATCAGATCATCTACTTTATCTTTATTTACAATTTTTGAAATCGAGGCATTATCAACAAACTGGAACTGATCCCTATCGAGAATATTTACATTCACACTTTTGCATAAAAGATCCTGCCTTTGGTTATCTGCAAATGAAGCCAGGAACAAAAGACAAGCCATTGCCGCCAAAGCAAAGACCCCCTTCCGGATAGGGGGCAGCTTTTTAAACGGGTTGCTTATTTTAAGTTTCAGTTTCATTTTATTATTTGCCGTATGTCGTTTCCAACCAATGTTTTATGGGCTTTACCAGCCTGTCTATATCCCCAGCGCCAATCGTTACAATCACCTGTGCATCAGACATCGCAAGGATATTAATAACATCTTCTTTATTCACTATTTTCTTATATGCAGCCTGGGTTTGTTCAAAAATCAAGCCTGAGGTGACACCCGGTATCGGTTCTTCACGTGCCGGGTATATCGGCATCAAGATCAATTCATCAAGTAGGGACAAACTTTCTCCAAAACCCTTTGCAAAATCCCTTGTCCGGCTAAACAAGTGTGGCTGAAAAATACCCACGAGTTTTTTACCGGGATACAAGTCTTTGATCGTTTGAAGTGTTACTCTTATTTCAGTAGGATGATGCGCATAATCATCAATGTACACCAAACCATTTTTGTTATAGATCATTTCAAAACGGCGGTGCACGCCACGGAAGGTTTCCAATGCTTTGTAAAACACCTGTTTGTCATCTACCAGGAATCGTGTAGCTGCCATGGCAGCAAGACTATTTTCGATATTATGAACGCCAGGAATACCAATCGTCAGGTCCTGCAATTTGTCATCCTCCAAAATCGCATTAAAAAAGTATTTACCGTCTTTGATCTGAATATCTTCTGCCCTGATATCGGCATTACCTGAATTGTTATAGGTCAGTCCCGTCACATTATCAGGAGCAGAAATATGCGTATTTTGATGGGTAATCAGAGTGCCTCCGGACTTTGTTTTGTTCGCAAATGCGGTAAAGGCATCTCTCATATTTTCCTCAGAACCATAAATATCCAGATGGTCTCCTTCAACAGCCGTAATGATTGAAATATCAGGCTCTAATTGCAGAAATGAGCGATCAAATTCATCAGCTTCTACTACAACCAGGTCAGAATCTTTTTCTGCATCCGGCGCAATGAAATTGGTTTTATAATTGACAGAAACACCGCCTAAAAAGGCATAGAAAGGGATATCTGCTGTTTTCAAAATATGGGACACAATACTGGCAGTACTTGTTTTGCCATGTGTCCCTGCCACAGCAATGGTTTGCTTTCCTTTTGTTACGGAAGCCAACGCTTCAGCACGTTTGATGATCTTAAAATCATTGGCGAGGAGGTAGTTAAACTCCAGGTGATCTTTCGGTATCGCAGGAGTATAAATAACTAACAGGCTTGACTTATTTACAAGAAAATGAGGCGGAACAACTTCTATATCATCAATAAAATGACAGGTAATACCTTCTTTTTCAAGTTCATCCGTCAGTTCGGTTTGGGTACGGTCATAGCCGGCTACTTCAAACCCGCGTGAATTAAAATATCTCGCCAGCGCGCTCATACCTATCCCTCCCACTCCAAGGAAATAGAAATATTTATATGGCGATAAGTCGATCATTTTCTTTCAATCAATTTTATGATTTCATCTACAATGTGATCCGCCGCATCAGGTTTGGCAAATCCTGCAATATTGTTTGCTAATTCATTCTGTAAAGGTTGATCAGATAAAAGGCCTAGCATGGTATCTACCAGTTTATCCACTGCTTCTGCATCGCGCACCATGACAGCTGCATCAGCTTCTAGTAGCGTCTTTGCATTTTTGGTTTGGTGGTCTTCGGCCACATTCGGTGATGGTATTAATATCACTGGTTTCTTCATCAGCTCCAATTCTGAAATAGAAATAGCCCCTGCCCTGGAAACAACAGTATCAGCTATGGCATAAGCAAAGTGCATTTTATCTATAAACGGCATCATGCGTATATTATCATATCTCTTACCAGCCATTTTTTCATTTAAATCATGAAAATAGCCTTTACCTGTCTGCCAGATCATTTGCCCGGGACTTTCGATAATCTTATCAATATCTTTCCAGATGCTTTGATTAATGGTTCCTGCTCCTAGGCTACCACCAACTACAAGAACCGTTTTTTTATCTGGCGCCAGACCAAAGAACTCATATGCTTCTGCTTTTTCAATAGCTGATAATTCAGGAAATTGCCTGACAGGATTGCCTGTAACTACCAGTTTACCAGATGGGAAATATTTCTCCATTCCCGGGTAAGCCACACAAATGCGGTTCACTTTTTTGGCCAATAGTTTATTGGTGATCCCAGGAAACGAATTCTGTTCCTGGATCAAAGAAGGAATTCCTTTTTTAATCGCAGCACGAAGTAAGGGTCCACTGGCATAACCTCCAACCCCGATGACAGCATCCGGTTTGAAGTTATTAATGATATTGCGTACTTTATTCATGCTCGACACGATCTTGATAGGCAACAAGAAGTTTTTCCAGAGTTTTTTACGTTGAATGCCACTGATCCATAGTCCATGAATTTTATACCCATGCGCTGGGACCTTTTCCATTTCCATTCTTCCCAATGCGCCTACAAATTCCACAACGGCATTCGGGTATCGTTCCTGTATAGCTCCGCCAATAGCAAGAGCCGGAAATATATGCCCGCCTGTCCCACCTCCGCTGATAAGAATGCGCAGAGCAGTGTTTTTGTCGATATATTGTTTGTCCTGAGACACTTATTTATTATCTTCTTGTTTAATTTTCTTCTGCTTTCCTCTTGGTCTCCAGTCATGGATAACCTTCCCGAACTGTGCCAGTTCAAGATATTCAGATTGACCAAATAATTTAAGATCCGGCATTTTCAAATTGCCTCACTCCCAAATTCTCAAATTTGCTTTTCATCCTAATACAATATCTGGTTCTAGTTTTTCAGTTTCCTCAATATCTCTACTCACACTGAGTATAATTCCAAATGCAATACTTGTGAACCACAAAGAGGTTCCGCCCATGCTCACAAGGGGCAAGGTCAACCCTGTAACCGGGAAAATATGCACGGCAACGCCCATATTTACCAGGGCCTGTAACACCAGGCTGAAACACAATCCCACTCCAAGTAAAGCTCCAAACGCTTTCGGACTTGCAATAACAATCCTGATACTTCTGTAAAGCAAAAGCAAATAAAGCAGTATCAAAAAGAGGCCTCCTATTGAGCCATATTCCTCAATAATAATCGCAAAAATGAAATCTGAATAAGGGTTTGGCAGAAAATTCTTTTCGACACTATTGCCTGGCCCTCTGCCAAATAATCCACCACGAGCAACGGCTATTTTTGCCTGTTCACTCTGGAAATATTCATTCTGATCACTCTCTCCCGTAAAGTTGGCGACACGATTCCACCAGGTATCCACACGGCCAATATGACGACCGGTTGCTTCACCCAGTTTATGCAAAGAAAAGATCGTAACCGATACAAAAATAAGTCCACCAAATACAATGAGCGCCAGATGTTTGACATTCATCCGCCCGATGAACATGATCATGAGGCAGGTGGCGAACAATACGGCTGCAGTAGAAAGATTTGCAGGTGCAATTAACCCGCATATAATAATGGCAGGAATAATGATTGGTAAAGTTGCTTTTCTAAAATCAGAAATAACATCCTGCTTTTTAGA
>Ga0206979_1062_pt1 | contig 18315 bp, 13 predicted proteins | sample Alteio_BWMinCont_19_FD_153463 | JGI IMG/M metagenome (GOLD analysis project Ga0206979, IMG submission 153463) | Enriched cells from forest soil in Barre Woods Harvard Forest LTER site, Petersham, Massachusetts, United States -... | ecosystem: Environmental > Terrestrial > Soil > Temperate forest >... | reverse complement strand
GTCATTGTTGGTATTTGCCGAAATGGCAAGTACTGCCGAAAGCTCTGTAACCAATTCTCTTTTAGTCATTTTCACAGTTCCAAAAATATCAGAGCGGCTCATGTCTATCATCAGGATAATAGTAAGCTCTCGTTCTTCTTCGAAAACCTTCACATAAGGCTCACGATATCTGGCCGTTACATTCCATTCGATAAACCTGATATCATCCCCGTATTGATAAGGACGCACCTCAGCAAACGACATACCTTTCCCCTTAAAGGCGCTGTGGTATTCGCCTGAGAATAGCTGGCGGCTTACATGTTTGCTTTTGATCTCTACCCGCCTTACTTTTTTGAAAAGTTCGGCCAGGGCTTCATCGGTTTTCTTTATTTTCATATATAGGGATCAGGGGTCAGGAGTCAGGAGCCAGGCCTGACACCCGATGCCTAAGGCACTTCCACATGGTTTAAAATTTCCTGGATAATATGTTCTGCAGTCACATTTTCAGCTTCGGCTTCATAAGTAAGCCCAATCCTGTGGCGCAAAACATTCTGGGCCACAGCGCGCACATCTTCAGGTATTACAAAGCCACGATGTTTAATAAAAGCAAGCGCTTTTGCAGACTGCGCCAGGCTGATGCTAGCCCTTGGGGAACCTCCGTAATTTATAAACGGTTTCAGATCCGAAAGCCGGTAATTTTCGGGGGTACGGCTGGCAAATACGAGGTCAACAATATACTGCTCAATTTTTTCGTCCATATATACCTGGCGCATCATTTCCCTGGCTTTGACAATGGTTTCAGGTTTTACAACAGGTTTAATATTTTCGAAATCCTCGTTTACTGCTTTGCGCAGGATCAGTTTTTCTTCATCTGGATTTGGATAAGTGATAATGATCTTCATCAGGAACCTGTCGATCTGAGCTTCCGGCAATGGATAGGTGCCTTCCTGTTCCAATGGGTTTTGAGTAGCCAATACCAGGAACGGGTCATCAAGTTTATAGCTTTGTTCGCCGATGGTAATCTGTCTTTCCTGCATGGCTTCGAGAAGTGCACTTTGTACTTTGGCCGGGGCACGGTTTATTTCATCCGCCAGTATCAGGTTTGAGAATATCGGTCCCTTTTTTACCTCAAACTTATTCATAGGCATGTTGTACACCATGGTACCTACTAAGTCTGCCGGCAGAAGATCGGGCGTGAACTGTATGCGGTTGAATTTGGCATGTATGGCTGATGCCAGGGTTTTTATCGCCAGGGTTTTTGCAAGACCCGGAACGCCCTCGAGCAGGATATGCCCGTTTGCGAGCAAACCTATTAAAAGGCTGTTGAGCATGCTTTTCTGCCCTATAATATTCTTTTCAATTTCAGCAGTAAGTACATCAGCAAATGCACTTGCTTCGGCTATTTTTTCGTTCAGTTCCTGGAGATCAGGCGCGGCTGTAATCATGTATCAGATTCTATTTAAGATGCAAAAATAAGGATTCAACGGGTAAAGGATAGGTTTAGTTGAAAGTCAATAAAAAGTTTATAAAAGGAAATGGAACAACACCTAATAACCTGTAAGGTTTTGGAAATTTCAAGGTCTGGAGAAATTTCTCTCAATATCTAATGCTTTTTATAATCTTATTCGTGTACACCGCCGTACCAACCCTTGTCACGAGTATATACATAGCTGCCGCATAAGGTTCAAGAGAAATTGTTTTTTTATACTTCCCATTATGAATGCTGTCATCGTATTTTAAGATAACCCTGCCAAGTTCATCAAAAACTTCATAATTATAATCTACCGGCCCATAAGTCTCCGACTCTATAGTCAGAATATCAGGAGTCAGGTTTGGATATACTTTGAAATAAACAATATGATTGATATTGCTGTCATTGGTCACGTTAGTATCAGATATTGTATTATTACCGAGTTTAAAAATAAATCCATCCTGACCGCCATTTGAGCTACCCTGAAAAGCATTTTTTGAAGGAAAATCTCCACTTTCAGTAAGGCCGGAAACATAAATATTCCCGTTCTTATCTTGTTCCACATCAGTAGGGTTATCCAATCCGGTTCCACCATAATAGGTACTCCAATTCAGATTGCACGATTTATCAAATTGTGCCACAAAGCCATCACCTGCACCACCGACGTAAGTTTTCTGGATACCATTTTTTATTGGAAAATCTCCGCTATTGGTTACGCCGCATATCGTGACATTTTCGGCCGAATCTACTGTTACACCGGTCCCCTGGTCAACCCCGGAACCTCCTAAGTATGTATACCAGATTAAATTCCCTGAAAGGTCAAACTTTCCCAGGAATGCATCGTCAAATCCACCGAAAGTAGATTGATATGCATTTTTTATGACTGCAGATACCCATGTCCACCCTACTGTATAAATGTTGCCGTGAATATCTGCGGCCACATCTACCATCCAGGCATTCCATCCCAAACTTATGGCCCATTTACGCCTTCCGCTTGAATCAAATTTTAAAACACATATATTTACAGTGGGCTCTCCAGTAGCATTCGTAGGATACTGAGGAATTCTTGTTAAAGGGAAATTTTTTGAAGTATATGCCCCAACTATTATTACATTATTGCTGTCATCCACATTTACATCCGATGGGTAGTCCGTTATCATATTAGAAACCGCACCATTTGGCAACTTATTGCCGCCGTAAATAAACGACCATGAACGCATACCTGCGGGATTAAATTTAGCTACATACATCCTGGTAAAAGAAGCAGATATTGATGTTGCTCTATAGCCATAGGTCGAATCACTACCCTGTAAGGTTCCAATTCCGTTACAAATGCCAGTGATATAGATATTATTGGCCTCATCAATGGCCACGCTTTCTCCTTCCACATAATTCAGAGCATCGCCGTAATAAGTGGCCCAAAGCCGTTTACCGTCCGTATTAAATTTAGCAATAAATGCATCATTAGATCCCAAAAAACTGGTTTGATAGGCTCCACTTGTTACGGGCAAATCAGTGCTGGTAGTTCCTGATGTAACTACTACATTATCAGAGCCATCCGTTGCTATTCCGGGCCCATTGGCCTTAAATTCACTATAGTTGAATTGTCCATCATCATTACCTGAACCACCAAAATAGGTACTCCATAGAAGTTTACCTTCCGGAGAGAATTTTACAATAACCAGATTGATGGCGCTTGAACTTCCAAGAGAAGATTGAAATGCCCCGGATGTCACAGGGAAATCAAAACTTGTGGTAGTCCCAACTCCATAAACATTATTATCTTTCCCCACGGAAAGGACGCTGATATAGTCCGATCTGCCACCGCCAATATAAGTACTCCACTGCACGGGAGGATCTATTGTTATGGGCTGATTGTGGAATCCTGATAAATGAAATGAAACGGTTTCTTTATCTGAATTCATGACAAATGAAGATTCAAGTGGCTTTGAATTTTCATCATAGACTTTTGGAGCATTTTCTGTGATTTGGCCTAAAGGGAATGCGATATTTAAATTTCCTTTTTCAGATATACTTAAATTATCTGCACCATTGTACTTCAATTTAATATCATTCGGATCACCACCTTTTTTAATTTTGAAATCATAGGCCATTCCATGATCATCGTTGTAAAAAACCAGGTCTATATCCGGGTAAATATCCTTGTAAATGACTCTTTGGTAAGACTTTGCAATCATAATACCATCAGGGCATTGTGGCAGATAATAATTGCTGTAGCTACTTTCAGCATTTTCGGTAATTATTTTAGAATCCGGATTGCAATTTGAAAAATCCATATCCAGTCGATACCATTTATAAATCTTGTTTGCTGTATCTGTGTTTGTCTCAATATTTTTACCAATACGCTTTGGGGAAAGTTGTACCGAGGACTCATTAAATACATAAGAAATCCCGGTTTTCCGTAGGTAAACCCGGGTATTTCCTTTAGAGCCAACAAACAATATATCAGGCCTTAGGTTACCTGCACAATCTTTAAACTGGCCTTTGTTTTCAGTAAAGGAAAGCAACATTGACCTGTTAAAATCCGAATGCACCCTGTTCGAAGGATGCGCCTTTATTATAGTCACGACAAGAAAAAAGCACCAAAATGCAAATACCCTCAATTTAATAGCGAGTAAATCAGTCTTAATCATACCCTTATTATTAAAAACCAAATTTAAACTTTATTTATCTCCTGATCCATTTTTGCCTTATAATAAAAACCGCTCCTTGTTTCCAAAGAACGGTTTAACAATAACTAAATAATATGAGGAAACTAATTTTTCAAAATCTGTCTTGCCACAATTCCATTTTTAGTGCTTATAATCACAGTATATATCCCTGAACTCAAACCTATTACAGGTATTTCAATGACACCTTTCTGCGATGCCGATTGCTCAAACACCACCTTCCCAAGTTCGTTGATCAGTTGCACGCCAGAAACCTCCTGGTTTCCTGCATCAATAAAAATGTTTCGGGAAGCAGGATTGGGATATAATTTAACCCGCAATGCTTTGTTTGAGATATTATTAATCCCTGCAGAAGGCCCGGTCACAACCATGGAATCACCGATAGCATATAGGGGCATTTGAGATTCATTAAAGGAAATGAGTTTCACATTCGTTGGGGTGAGTATCACTTTACGGCTGACATATGTTTTCCCACCAAGATTGTCCTGCATCGTGATATTCAGTTTAGCCAGTTCCCCATAACCTGAAATATTTTTATGGTCGGTACGTGTTACCGCAAAATCTATCGTATTGTTTGCGCTGTCATCACGCATAAAATATATAATGTTTTTGCCTGGTGTTCCCATCCAGCCATTGCTTAGAGTTACTTTTGCTTTACCGGGCTGCACATAAAAAAAGTTGTATGGAATGCTGAATGCCAGTCCATAAGCATTAGTAATTGGTTTGCCCGATGTTCCGAGTGTAATTGTTGCAATTGCTGTGTCTCCGGCAAGCATGCTATCATTTGAAAAGCTTATGGAAAGCGGAGGATCGGATGGAGAACCACTTCCTCCTGAACCTTTGTAATGAACACTACCATAATTCTTTGCGACGGCTGCAAGGTCAGTTGAATCAACAACACCGTCTCCATTACAATCTGCATTTTTATGATTGGCTCCAGATTTGAAAGAATTTGCCCAGTCATCGCAGGGTTGGCCGATCCAGTTTGTCGTTGCATTAAAACGCTTTCCACCTGAATCTCCATAGGCAATCCCTATTGCCAGTACATCATTATTATCTGCAATACCATCACCATTGACATCACCGGGCCATACACATGTTGTCTTGGTGACGGAAATATTATACATATAAGAAACTGATGCACTCCCGTTTGTGATGGTTACAGAAATGGCGGTATCGTTGTTAATACAAAGCTGTGTCCCCCTGGACGTAGCGCCTGTACTCCATAAATATGAAGAACCAGAGACAGGCGCAGTAAACGTTGGGCAAGAACCTTTGCAAATGGTGGTATCTATGATATTATTTGATGGTGTATTACCGGATTGACAACCCGCATCATTCAATGGCAAAACTTCAATATACCTGGTTATGGGTATTGATGCGTTACCTGCCTGATCCCTGGCAATGTATCCTAAAGTTAGTAAAGTTCCTGGCTTTATAGTATCCGCCTTCAAAAAAGTACCAAATTGAAAAATATGAATTTGCCCTTTTGCAGAATCGCTGAAATTATCAGTCACTGTTAACCCAAGATCAGGGAGAATATAGCCGCTATCCCAACAAGTTTGTATACAGGGAGGTCCTATCAATTTCGTAACCGGCGGTATGTTATCATAAACTTCAATAAATCTTGTCATAGTTGATGAATTTCCTGATAAATCTGTCGCTGTGTACATAATCCTGTAATCAGTCCCAAGTGCTGGTGTTCCCGAATAAGGAGGGATGATACTATCAGGTCCTCCACCAAGTCTATTAGCAAAATTATTTTTGAAAAAGCTCACAAATGTTCCACTAGTAGTAATCTTGATACTTGAGGTCTTTGTATAATTGTCTGAAACAGTAAATCCAGGGTCATGGTAAGTATTGAGTACAAGGATACTATCGTATTGTGGGCCATTTAATTTTATGACCGGAGGCATTTCATCTACGACTGCCACTGTCCTTGTAACTGGAATTGCTACATTGCCGAATGAATCTGTGAGATTATAAGTTACCGTGTATATTCCCAATAATGAATCATCAAAATTTGAAGTGATCTTAACCCTGCCTGATAATTGGGCACTTGTAAAATAGGGACTGTATGTGGATACACCTGGATCGATAAATGGGTAAAACACCTCTAAAGTGAACGGATTATTTCCAACAAGCGTCAATACCGGTTTAATGGTATCCGTACCTCCGGCATAAGATTTTATAGTACAAAAACAAGTCAGTATCATCACAATCGTCAAAGCACGGATTCGTGACTTTAAAAAAAATAAAATCCTGTTTGTTAGGTTTTCCAATGCATTCATAATTGTAATTAGTTTTTCAAAACCCTCCTGACTACTATTCCATTTTCAGAACTAATAATAATCATGTATATCCCTGGTTTATATTGCGATACTGGTATTTGCAGGATGCCTGTTTCTGGGTTATGTAATTCAAAAACCAACATCCCCAATTCATTGATCATCCTGATTTCCGTAATAGTTTGATCCCCCGGATCTATATTAATATTCTGTGAAGCCGGGTTTGGAAATAGTTTTATGTCATTAAGAGAATTTGAAACATTTGCAATAGATGAAGTACATCCATTGGCACCCGATTGCAGGACATTAATCATCCTTGTTACCGAAGCATGGTTCCCAAATGTATCTTTTGCACTATAGGTAATTTGATAATGGCCCGGACTGGAAGTACCATTGGATAAAAAACTACCGCTCGTATCAACAGTTATTCGTGAAAATGCAGGCGTATCAACTTTATAACCTGAATCCTTATAGACCGAATACCTGCAGATATCAACGGACGAAGGACCAATTAAGGTCATAATAAAAGGCACATTGTCATAAACTTTTACATACCTTGTTACACTTGCCTTATTCCCTGAACCATCTGTGGCAGTAAAAATGATGGTATAATTACCCGGTTTATTCGCAAAGCCATTTTTGAAAGTTTTATAAAATGTTCCGCTGGTATCAACTTTAATATTTGTAGAATAATTGTCAGAGACAAAATAGCCGTAGTCGTGATAAGTATTCAGGACAAGTACGCTATCATGTGACGGACCTGCCAGTCTGATGGAAGGGGGTATTGTATCAACCACAACCACCTCTCGTACAACAGGTCTCGCTTTGTTCCCGAAACTATCGGTAAGGTTGTAAGTAACTGTATATTTACCCAGGGTATTAATATTTATAGAGTCCGCTATTTTCAGGCGGCTCATCAACTTTACCGGCGCAAAATAATTGTCCGTGATATATACTCCGGGATCTATGAAGGACTTGAAGACTTCTATGGTATCCGGATTTTTACCTTCTAGAGTCAATATGGGTTTAATGGTGTCAATGACATCGATATACCTGTAAACGATTGTTTTATTCCCACTAGGATCAGTTGCGCTGTAAATAACCTGGTATATGCCTACCGCATAAGTATTCACCAGAAAAGTATCCTCTAAATACGAAACCGGACTTCCGATCGGTATGTCATATACGCTGATAATTTTTGGTATGGGAGATGGATGCAAAGGTGCATCCGTTGCTTGTACATAAGTAGTATCCGGTCCTGCAACAATTAATACCGGAGAACTGGTATCTCTCACAATTTTCACAATTCGGTACTGTGTCGGTGCCTGGTTCCCGGCAATATCAGTATCATTATAAATGAAAACATAAGTTCCTAAAATGAGATTGTTAAAACTTGAAGTCCCTCCCACAATCTTTGAATTAACAATAACCGAGGAAGTAATATCGCCATATATCGGAGAATAAGCCGAATAACCGGGATCAAAAAAAGTTCCTCCCTGTTCCAGTTTAATCGTATCATTCAGTCCCGAAACGCCCTTCAGCGTAATGACAGGATTATTCTGAGTATAACCTCTGGTTATATTAAAAAATAAAAACATAATGATTATCCCAAATACACCAAAAAGTGCCTTTAATTTGTTTGAGATAAATGAATTTCGGGTGGATATGAAAAGGTTCATCGCGTAACAATTTAGAATTGTGTAAAAGATAAAATTAACAAAATCATGGCCTTATCTATATCGCAATGTAGAGGTTATTTGAATATCGGGCAACTACAAAAAAAATGAAATCTTACGGAATGAAATTTATTTTAACAGTAGAAATTAATTATACATATCTAAAAATAAGATAATTAACTTTTAGATTTTATTCAAATATCTTACGCTGATAATTGGAAAATTCGAGCGTATTAAAACAAACAAACCGCCCTTTATTACAAAGGGCGGTTTGTCCATTAATGAATTTAAGAGGAGAAGTATTTAGTTTTTCAGAATCTGCCTTGCAACTGTTCCGTTTTTAGAGCTGATGACAACTGTGTATATTCCTGAATTTAATGTTGATACCGGAATCTGTACCCGTCCTCTGGCAGGATCAAGCTGTTCAAAAACAACCATCCCGATTTCGTTAACAATGCGAATGCCAGTTAAGGTCTGGTTGCCCGGATCTATATTAACACTTTGTGAGGCAGGATTTGGGTACAACATAATATCTTTTAGTGCCCCGGAAGTACTGGTTGATATACTTGCTAATGGTCCGGTAACGATAGTGGAATCACTCATGGCATAAACGGGTATCGGCGTTTCATCGGCAGAGATCAGAGTGACATCCGATGGTTTCAAAATTACCTTACGATTGACCCATGTTTTACCGCCCAGATCATCCTGCATCACAACGCTTACTGTACCAATTGGACCATAACCTGAAACATCTTTGTGGTCTGTACGTGTTACGGCAAAATCAATGGTATTGTTCGCGCTATCGTCCCGCAGGAAATAGATCAGGTTTTTACCTGAGGTACCAAGCCAGCAATTGCTAAGGTTCACGGTTGCTTTACCTGGCTTTACATAAAAGAAGTTATATGATATGCTGAAAGACAATCCATAAGCATTAGAAACAGGGTTGCTTTGTGAGCCAAGTGAAATAGAAGCTGTCACCGTATCACCTGCCTTTGTACTGTCTCTGGCAAAGGTTATAGACAGAGGAGGATCATTTGGACCTCCATTGCTGCCATTTGTTTTAGAATGTACATAGCCGTAATTTTTATAAATAGCTGCCATATCTGTAGAATCAACTTTACCGTCTCCATTGCAATCGGCATTTTTATAATTGGCGCCAGATTTGAATGAATTTGACCAGTCATCACAAGGCTGCCCGTTCCATGTCAGGGTAGCACTTGGCCTTTTTACGCCACTGTCACCATAAGCCACTCCAATTGCAAGCACATCATTTTTATCTGCTATACCGTCTGCATTTGCATCACCGGGCCAAACGCATGAGGTTTTGGTAACGGTGACATTGTAAAAAAAAGTATGTAACGCTGAACCCTGGCCAACAGAAACTGCAATAACAGTATCATTACTTGCACACACCTGTATGGATTTAGTTGAATCACCGGTACTCCATTTATAATAACTTCCTGAAGCAGGTGCACTAAAAACAGGGCATGAGCTTTTGCATATTGTGGTATCAATGGTTATAGAAGAGCCCGGACAATTAAATGAACCCGTAGGCTCAACGAAAATATTTCTTGTTTGGGAAGTATATTTATTTCCGGATTTATCTGTTGCCACATAGTAAAGGCTAACCAATTGTGCCTTAGATGTACGATATGTCATAAAAGTACCAAAAGTATCAACGGTAACCGATGCATGAGAAGGATTTAATGTATAACCAGCATCTTTGTAGGTGTGGTTGCCCTCGCAGGTATTTACATCTACCGAGCCATTAAGGTCTATTGAAATTGGAATTGCATTACCTACCACTACCGTTCTGACCACAGGGATTGCAACATTCCCAAAAGTATCTGTAAGACTGTAGGTGATTTGATAAGTCCCGGCGACAGAATCATTTACAGTACTAGCTACCTTAAGAAAATGGGCTTCTCTGGCTCCTGTAAGATAGTCGTTAGGAAACGTAATTTTGACACCCGGATCAACATAAGGAACGCCAAATTGCGCACCATCAGGATTATGTCCATTGAGTGTCAATACTGGCTTTATAGTATCTATCACATCTATATACCTAACTACAACGGCTTTATTGCCAGAGATATCACTGGATGAATAAGTAACCGGATATATGCCTACTACGGTTGTTTGCACCATATCTGTATCGACATATACACTCGCTTTCAAGTTACCGTCCACAAGGTCATTATCGCTTTTTACTGCTGGATATATATTGCCTAAAGGTACATAAGGTATTTTTATGACCTCGAAAAAGGTAGTATCAGGGCCATTCACGATCAGGTTAGGTGGGGTCTTGTCAGGAGTAATCCTGACGACTCTATTGCGGGTGGTTGCCTTGTTTCCGGCTGCATCCTGTACGTTATAAGAAAACACATAGGTACCTGGGATTAAGTTGTTGAAAGATGCTATACCGCCTACGACCTTTGAGGTTACGATAACATCTTTGGTTATGTCCCCATAAACACTTGAATTGGCCGAATAGCCCGGTTCTGAGTATGGATAACCCTGTTCTACTACCATTGTGTCCAAAAGACCCGTATCCCCTTTAAGAGTGATAACCGGATTCTGGGCATATATTTTTCCTGAATAAAAGCAGGAAAATGCCATGACGACCGCGACAACCAGGAGTCGATACCCGGAAATACTTCTGGTCATGTAAGGCTTCCTGTTATCAGGTGTTTGAGGGGGGGGCTGTTAATGTCTTCATCGTATAAAAAAATTTAAATTTACAAAAAGGCTCATTTATCACGATACAAAGATTAGACAAGATTAAGCCTCATAAAAATACATTTTTGCTTTAAATTTGGCGCTAAATGGCGAACACATAAGTGTCATAAAATAGTAATTAATTGATTACAAATGTACTATATAATTATATATTTATACAAAAGGCGTCAATTCTCAGCAACAAATCTTAAATTATGTACTCAGGCAAACTTTTTTTGTGGCTCGATAGTCTTACAAAAGCTGAAAAAAGCAGGTTAAAGGATTTCGTAAACTCTCCATTTTTCAATAAAAATGAAGACCCCAGTCGATTTTTGACCATTATATATGATGATGAAGAGCGCAAATTGACAAAAGTGAAGGTGTATCAGGCTTTATTTCCGGGAAAAAATTATGATGCCCGGAAAATTACCGACCAGGTCTATTACCTCACCCGTCTTGTAGAGCAATTTCTTTCCCTGCAAAAGTTTATTGCAGACCCAATCCTTCAAAACATCAACCTGCTAAGCGAAAGCCTCGATCGCAGCATTGAAAAAATGGCGCTTAGTACGTCTTCTGAAGTTGAAGTCCAACTGCGTGAAACCACCTACCGCGACCAGGTATATTACTACCAGGATTATCTTTTCCAAACCGAACTTGATAAATTCTATATTGGTAAAGAGAAAGTGAAACGGGACGAAAGCCTTCAGAAAAAAACAGATAGCCTCGATCTTTTCTATATTTCTACCAAGCTTAGGGACTGTTGCGAAATGCTAAACCGCAACCAGATCATGCAGAGCTCCTATGAAATGCCCATGCTCATTAATATTAAGGGTTATGTTGAAGAATTCTTATATGATTTCGGAAAATACCCTGCTATTGGTATTTATTATCATATCCTGCTCATGTTACAAAATCCTGAAAAAGAAGTACATTTTCAGGAATTGACATCTTTACTCGAAATTAACCATGCACTTTTCCCGGAAAATGAATTGCAGGATATGTACAATTATGCGCGCAACTATTGCATCAGAAAAATAAATGCCGGAGATAACGAATATTACCGGCCGCTTTTTGAGATCAGTAAAAAACTCATAGATACGGGATTGATACAAAGCGGGAAGTATATCACCCAGCGGGACTATAAAAATATTGTTTCCAATGCTTTAAGGATCGGGGAATTTGATTGGACTTTAGCTTTTATAAACGATTATAAATTAAAAATCTCCCCCGAAAACCGGCAAAATGCATACGCTTATAACCTGGCCAACTATTATTATGAAACCAAAGATTATACAAAGTCTGTGAGGCTGCTCAGGGATGTGGAATTTACCGACGTTTATTATAATCTTGGCGCAAAAACAATGCTCCTCAAAATCTATTTTGAGCGGGATGAGGACGAATTATTTCTGGCAATGGCCGCAGCTTTTAAAATTTATCTTACTCGAAACAAATTGATTAACGAACAAACTTATCTTAATTACAATAATCTGTTAAGTTATACCCGCAAAGCATTTTATCTGAAAAACCGCCTGCCATACCAACGAAAGAAGGACTTTGGTAAAAAAGTAGTAGAATTGATAACGAAAGTTGAAAACACCAAAAACATAGTGAACAAGAAATGGTTGGCCGGACAGATCAAAAAGCTGGAGTCCTGATTGCATTTCTAAATCCCATCGCCATTATCATACAAACTATTTTAAACTACCTTCACTATTAACCTTCGCTTCAAATTCCTGGTCTGTAACAGGTGGTGCAGTTGGCGTCTTGATCACATTAAATTCAAAGTGGTTGAGTTGATGACAGCTGTTACATGTACTGGTAAGGTTGGCATACCCAAGTTTAAATTTTTCAACATCTTTATTTTCAATAGCTTCTGAAACAGTTTTCAGGGGTGCTTCGAGCATGACCAGGTCTTTTGTTTCGGGCCGGTCAGCTTCTATTTGCTTTGCCTGTTCTACTGTTTCTTGTATTTCACCTATTTCAAAATCAGCCAGTTTCCAATTCAAATTTGTTCCTGAAAACCATAGTTTTTCATGATGCAATTGTATGTTTGTCATGAGTTCACCAAGGCCCGGTTTCATTTTTTGTACAAACGCATTCAGGCTGTCGACTTTTTTTTCGAGCGCCATACGTTTCGCACCTTTGTTTGAATTATTTGTACAAGCCTGGATGACAATGACTGAAATTGACAAGAGAAATATTTTTTTCATGGATACTGATTTATGATTGCAAAGATAAATAATGTGGGCTTTGACTGTCATGGAGTTTTTTTTAACCTCCTGTAACTTTATTATGATGGGCTCGTCTTATGCCTGAGACCGGAAAATTTTCAGGCAAAAGATAAGATTTGTTCAGATTGGAAAAACTGCCTTAAATTGCCCATAAAATAAACATAAGCATTGAGCGAGATTGTACTTTCAGCATCAGGACTGCAAAAGCGGTTCGGCAGGCTTACAGCCGTTAATAACCTCTCTTTTCAAATTGAAAGAGGAAATGTATTTGGGCTGCTTGGCCCTAATGGCAGCGGGAAATCAACTACATTGGGTATGTTGCTCAGTGTGTTAACCCCAGACGGAGGCACTTTTCAATGGTTTGGAGAAAATGCTGATGCGGTTCAGCGCCGAAAAATCGGAACCATGCTGGAAGGACCTAATTTTTATAGCTATTTATCAGCATACGACAACCTGAAAGTAAATGCAACGATAAAGGAAGTCCCTTTTTCTGATATAGAAAGGGTATTGAGAAAGGTGGGATTATGGGAGCGTAAAAAGAGCAAGTACCGGACTTTTTCAACAGGAATGAAACAACGTCTTGGCATTGCCAATGCGCTCTTGGGAAACCCGCAACTATTGATCCTCGATGAGCCTACCAACGGCCTTGACCCACAAGGTATAGCCGAGGTGCGCGACCTCATTATAGAAGAAGCCAAAAACGGCCAGACGATTCTACTTGCAAGTCATCTCCTTGACGAAGTTGAAAAAGTTTGTACCCATGTTGCTGTATTGCAAAAAGGCAATCTCCTATACATGGGTGAAACAGAAACCTTCATTAAAGGAAAGAAGCGTGTAGAGATAAGCGCAGGCGATATGAATGCGCTGCTCGCCGCCATTCAAAACCATCCAATGGTTGAAAGGATCATCACGAAAGACCATCTTTTATTACTTCAGGTAAAACCTGAATTTGATCCGCAGGAACTCAACAGTTTCCTGTTTCACAAGGGCATAACCCTTAGCCACCTCGCAGTAGAAAAACATGCCCTTGAAACACAGTTCCTTGAATTAACATCGAAATCATGAAAAAACTTCTCCGTTTAGAATATATCAAATACAGCCGCTCGAATATATTTTACATATTCATTGGGTTGTTTGTAGCCATTGTAGTTCTTTCTGAAATTACCACCGCCCATTTAGGGAGCAATGCCGGGATGAAGTTTGGCTTTCCGGATGCATGGACAAACCTGGTTTATACAGCAAGCTGGATGAATTTTTTCGTCGGCATTATGGTATTGATTTCAATCACAACAGAATACCAGTTCCGAACTTTACGCCAGCATGTCGTTGACGGGCTGGACAAAAAAGACATATTCATTTCCAAATATTTATATGCCATTTGCATAGCATTGTTCGCCGTTATTTTCGTTGCTATCAGCGTGGTATGTATCAGCTATGCCTATGCAACGCCCGGATCTGATAAAAACATGTTTAATGGTATTGAGTTGCTTGCCAAATATTTCATTCAACTCTTGGGTTATATCAGTATGGCAGTGTTTTTTGCTTTTCTATTAAGAAGCACTTCTGTGGGTATTATCGTTTATCTCTTTTACATGCCAATAGAATCGTTGGTAAGTGTCGGCTTGTTTCACTCACCTACCAATGCGCGTATTGCAGATTATTTCCCCAAAAACCTGTTTTCGAATATTGTTCCTAAACCCGGCATTGTCAAGTTTGTATCTAATGCTGCAGGTCTCCATACGAACGGGCCATCTGATCAAACCATACTCATTCTGGGATGCGTTTATATCATTATATTTATGGCAGGCAGCTATTGGCTTTTAAATAAAAGGGATTTATAACAACCTTATTTTAGCCATTTAAGACCTTTTATTCGTTATTATTAAATGTTTTTATGTCCGCTCCGGTTAATTTTCAAAAATTAACAATTACAATTCAAAAGGATACTTTAGTTTTGAATTTGTAATTGGGTGACATTTTTAGAATATTGCGTATGAGACGTTACGGCGTTTTATGCTCTATGAAGGTTTTTAGCCTTATCTTCATATGGGCCTTATGCGTCATTTTGTCTGTTCATGGGAAAAATTATGATAAAGATAGTTTTCTTAGAATAGCAAGCGAGGATAAAGACTATTCCCGCAGAGTAAGTGCACTATTAGACCTTGGAGACCATTTCAGTACTCTCAATAAGGACTCTGCAATCATGTATGCCAAAGAGGCATTTGAAATATCGCAGAGGGTAAATAACATCCGCGGCGAAGCAAATGCATTATACTGTTATGGGCTTGCTTACCTGAACTCAGGTGAATTAATGAAAGCAAGGTCTTACTATCAGCAAGGGATAAAACTCTGTGAAGATCATAAAGAGAGCGATGGGAAAATAGAAGGCTATCTTCATTTCAGCACTTTTTACCACCTCCTTGGCAAGACTGATAGTATGAAATACTACGCTTTCAATGCGTTGGAATTAAGCCAAAAAACAAAGATCATTTCTTTAAAAGCAGGCGCCGCCCAGCATATTGGCAACTATTACATGGTGGAAGGAGATTTTGCAAAAGCCTTATTTTATTGCCAGCAAACTCTTCAGATATGGCAGAGTATGGGCCAGGCAAATATTGCAGGTATCTATAGTGACATCGGAAATATTTATTATAAAGAAAAAATATACCCAAAAGCGCTTGAATACTATGGAAAAGCTTATGACAATGCTGTAAAGACCAATGACCTCGATGCATTCGGATTCAGTTTAAATAATATAGGCCTTGTTTATTACCAGCTTGACAGCCCTGATGCTGCTATTAATTATTATAAAAGAGCAATTAAATACTATACATCAAATTCAAATGGCTTCGGAATCTCGAATACCCAAGCCAACCTGGCTGATGCATATTTAAAGAGTAGGCAATATAAACTGGCACTTGAAATTGCCCAAAATGGTTTAATTATCGCCAGGGAGCTTCATTTTCAAAAGCTAATGCTTCAATTATCCACCGCCATAGCTGAGGCTGACGGAGGTCTTGGTAATTATAAAGAGGCGTGGATTAATCAAAAATTGGCCTCCAGATACCAGGATAGTGTTAACCAACTGACCATTACCCAGGCGGCCACGGATTATCAAACAAAGATTGAAATCGAGAAAAAGGATCACGAAAATAATTTACTCAAAGAAGAAGGTGAAAGACAAAAAGTCGAATTAACCACCAAAAACCAACTCACTTTTTTCATAGGAACCATTATGATATTGTGCCTGATCATTGCCTTGATAGCATTGAATAGCAGCACAAAGCGAAAAAGGCAGCTTCTTTTAATGGCAAAGTTGAATGAAGAAATCACAGAACAAAAGAAAATACTCGAAGAAACAGATGAACTAAAAACAAAATTATTCTCCATTGTTTCGCATGATTTTAAAAGCCCCTTAGCTTCATTACAATTATTCCTTTCGATGTTTGAAGAAGGAGACTTTACAAAAGATGAAGTAAAAGAATTGTCAGGCAAACTAATGGAAAGAATGAATGTAACCTTTTCATTTATAGAAAATTTGCTTGGATGGGCACAGAGCCAGATGAATGGCTATATTCCAAACTTTTCAACACTGAATTTATATAACATCGCCGCAGAAAATTTTGAATTATATCGTAAACAGGCTGAAGCCAAAGAAATCACTTTTCACAATCAGATTAATACCGATGAAGAGATGGTTGCTGACGAAAATATGCTGAAGCTGGTATTGCGAAATTTAATGTCTAATGCAATTAAATACACCGAGAAAGGCGGTGAGGTAAAAATCAGTTCCACCAGGAATGATAATTACGTTTTTATTTCAGTTTGTGATACCGGAGTTGGCATGACAGAAGCCATGATGCACAAAATATTCACCAGCCAGAGAGTGAACACTTATGGAACTGACAATGAGCCGGGAACGGGCTTAGGCCTGATGCTTTGCCGTGAATTCCTTGAAAAAATCGGTGGATCTATAAGCGTCAAAAGTGAAGTAGGCAAAGGCTCTGTTTTTAGCGTGAATATTCCTTTGCAGCAATAATTTCAAAGTACCAATTGCCCGTACAATTTCTCAAGCATTTCGTTAGCGTCTTTGCAAAAGCCCGGATGCACATGGGATGTTTGTACCACTGTGCTGCGCGTTGCCGTAAGCCACCTGAAACGCTCTGCTATTGAATATTGGCCTATAGATCCGCCATGCTTATCCCCGTTGCAAATATGATTAAATGCTGCCAGGTATTCTTTGATTTCCGCAATATCTATTTTCGAATTGAGCGACAAAAGCCGCTCTTCATCAATGTGATATAACATCTTTAAAAACTTTTGTCCGGCACAAAACAGCACTACGCCCACATTGAGAAATTCTTCCCGCTCTACTGCAGGCACTACACGAATGACAGCATATTCAAACAGCTTATCCTCTTGCATCTTTCGCTCCTTTTACAAAAATTTCTGAATGAGAAATGCGTGTTTCAAGATAGGTTGCATAGGCTTGTCTATAAGCTCCTGTTGTTGCAAATGGTGAATCATCTGTCAGCAGCCAGGCATCCGGGACAAGCGAAACAATAGCCTGTATTTTATCGGCCGTGAGAACCTTCCGAAATGCTGCATCTACTTCATCCAGTTCACTCGCCATCGGCAGCAAAACATGTTCTTTCACAAGTGCAAATGGTTTTTTTGGCTTGCTCTTCCCAATTCTGCCAGTTATGATGAAAATACAACGATGCGCCATGATCAATCAACCATAATTCTTTGTGCCATAAAAGCATATTGGTATTCCGACAGGTCCTGTCCACATTAGTTAACAAACTATCAAGCCAAACGATTTGCGAAGCCAGTTTTGAATCAACTTTGGTCACTACCGGATCGAAAGTAATGGCTCCCGTTAGATAATGAAGCCCGAGATTTAACCCCGTACTGAATTTGAGCAGATCCTGGATTTCTTCATCAGGCTCTGTACGACCAAAAGCTTCATCAAGAGTTGCAAACACGATCTCAGGAACCCGCAGGCCAAGCGTTCTTGTGATCTCCCCACCAATCAGTTCCGCAATAAGCGCTTTGGGGCCTTGTCCTGCCCCACGAAACTTGATCACATAAAGAAACCCATCATCTGCTTCTGCAATCGCCGGCAATGAGCCGCCTTCGCGCAGTGGCATCACGTAGCGGGTTACTTTTACAGTTCTTATTTCAGGAGGACTAATTAACATAATCCTGCAAAAATAGGATTATCTACATTATGGGCTGATTATAAAATAGGACTGTGTG
>Ga0206979_1061_pt1 | contig 18488 bp, 5 predicted proteins | sample Alteio_BWMinCont_19_FD_153463 | JGI IMG/M metagenome (GOLD analysis project Ga0206979, IMG submission 153463) | Enriched cells from forest soil in Barre Woods Harvard Forest LTER site, Petersham, Massachusetts, United States -... | ecosystem: Environmental > Terrestrial > Soil > Temperate forest >... | reverse complement strand
TTGGTAACTGCTATAATTTTAGCTGTATCTAAAAAGTATGTTCGTCCGCATGTTTTTTCTGACCACGAAGTATAAGACCCTGTGCTGTCATATGCCAATATCCTATAGCAGTATTGGTTGTGATAATTAATGGCTGAATCTTTAAAAGATACCTCATCGCCTTTAGTCGTAGCCAGCAATGTTTCGGTTCCGCCATTTGTTGTCCGATAAATTTCATATTTTTTCACAGGCCAACCAGCATATGGGTTCCAATTTAGGTAAATGGATTGTTCACAACCTATAGTAGTATAGCGCAGATGCACTGTTGTATGCGTTGCTGAATAATTGGATACCTCCCCGCATGTATCTATAGTATAAACATGATATGAGAAACTGTCATTCGCAGTGTTTATCACATCATTATAGGTTACTGGCGAAGATGTCGGATGGGTTATTGTTCCTGCATAAGTAAAGCCGCGAGTATTAATCTCACGGTAAATTGTATATCCGACTATGTTAGGGAAAGCTGATTTTATGAACGATAATTGTACATGGTTACTATCCAATATAGAAGCATTGATTATTTTAGAATATGGTCGTTTGAAAGGTATATTGCCCTGGGGGATTGACATTCCTACGTCTAGCATACCACTTCGGCCGGAATCAGCACCATAGTTGGCTTGGTAGCAAGAAGCGGCTTTATTCAATTCCATTCCGGCTAAACCTCCGATCTCATATAGCGACAGGTTCCCTGACAAAATGGATTTTGATAACCCAACAATACCTCCTCCGCCTCCGCCGCCAGGCCCCTGACAATATACAAAGCTATCGTTGCCTCCTGTTCCACCATTTGCGGATATCTGGGTTTTCATGGCAAGGTATTGTACGTTAAATATCATTGAGCCTCCTCCACCACCTCCGCCAGCCGCGTCAAGAACTGCTTTTAAACCATGAGCCCCATCTGCTGTAATATGATTACCATTACTCGCTATTTTTAAAGCATTTATGATAAGAATTCCTCCACCATTTGCGCCAGGTGTGGCAGAATTGTAATGATAAAAGCCTGCACCGCCCCCGCCACCCATAAACAGACGATTTTGTAATATATAGCTACTAAGTCCAAGCCCACCAAGTCCGCCGTTTGTTATAGCGCTGCCACAGTTTGCAAATTCATTCCCTCCGTTTCCTCCAGCTCCTATATTTGCACCACCACCACCGCCTGACTCATAGCTATCTCCACCGCCCCCGCCATTAGCTGCAGCACCACGCCCTCGAGAAAATGCGGGTAATATTGCCGCGACCCCTTCACCTTTGATAGCTCCAAAACCACTCGTATTATCAAAGTAATAACCATTTTTATGGCAGGTATTGCCACCAGAATCCACAACTCCACCTCTAAAGCCCTCTCCGGTAGCACGAATTGGTGCGCCCATAATAACAATACCAGAGGCATTGAAAATCAATATTCCTCCTTTAATACCGTTCCATGTTTTTGCTTTGAGCGTATCAGTTATCACAGCATTTTTATATTGAGGAATAGTTATTATTTGCAATTTACCGACTGTATCATAGTTGTTTACAAATTTATACCTCATGTATAGTGTATTCCCTGCAATGGAATCAACAGTATTATATTCATAGTTTCCGGCATTTCCAATGTTTTGGATTCGCCCAAACGTAGAATCATTAACTGTATCAATGGTAGCGCCTTTCATCTCGACTAAAAGGATATTATCTCCTGAATTGAAAAACGTAGCTGTATCAACGGTAAGAGCATTTATACATGTATCTATCTCTGAAACAGCTGCATATTTATTGATGATTCCGGATATCTCGCTGGCTTCAGAACATTGAGTATTTATTTTAACCTTAAATGTATCGTTTGTCGAACATCCATAAGTGTTCGTAACTTTTGTGATAAAAGTAGTATCCTTATATGGGTAGGCCCAAACAGATTGTTTTGTCGAATCTGTAATTAAAAGGCGATTTGACCAGCTGTAATATACTCCAGTTGCAGCTATCATATTAAGACTGTCTCCAGCGCATATTGTCGTGTCTTTTGAAATGATGGCAGGTGGAGTAATAATATTAACTGTCCGGCTCACCGTGTCTTTATTAGTTCCATTGCCTACTATAAGGGTTACTTTGTATTTACCACCTTTTTTAAAAAAGTGAGAAGGGTTTTTTGTGGATGCAAAATTCGCTGAGCCTGATGCTATATCGCCAAAACTCCACTTCCAGTTTATAGCTCCTTGATAGGTAGAATCATAGAATGGCGTAGCTACGCTAGCACATGTATCACCCCAGTGGAACCAGCCAACAAAGCTTTTACATAATACAGAATCCTGGAATTTTATTGAAATATATGGAGGCAGAATTCGATTTGGCGATGTATTTATATCTGAAACGCTGTCTTTTTCAAGAGCAGATACGAATGAAATTGCCTGTTCAATTGGATGAATTGTTTTTGCAAGACAAGCATTTGAGTTCCCAGCAGAATCTGTTTTTACAACATAATAGCCAAGTCCATCTACGATTGTGGGGGCTGCTTTACTTGGATCAATGGTTCCAGGACCTGTTACTATCATGGCGAAGCCATTTGGTATCTGAATAAATTTTCTGCTCCCAATATTTGCATATGATTCCAGGAGCCAACCTGCTGGAGGGATATCTCCAATTGATGTGCCATCAACAGAATTGTTGATATTTGGGTATAAGTGGACGCTAATAAAATTCCCTGCTGTATCCAAACGCGCAATGTATGAATCAAATCTATTTTGATAGGTATTAGTACTGCCTGTAGAATCATAATCAGAGGAGAACAAGATGCTTTTTTTAGCAGAATCATAAATCATGTTATCCCAGTTCCCATTCATCCTTGGATAGCCTTTTGCCCAGAGAAGACGACCAGAGGTATCCATTTTAATAATATTAAGTTCAGAGGAAGCCCGATATGCGCTGGCAATATAAATTGCACCTGGTATTTCTAATAAATCAGAGCTTGGCATACCAGAAAAACCATAATTTGATTGGGACTTTAAATAGCCAGAAAAACCGAGCGTTTTAGACCATAAAAATGCCCCTGAATTTGAAATTTTATAAACATAATTTCCTAGCCATCCTACCAGAGAATCACGCTCCATACCATTAATAAGAAAACCTCCACCGGTAGCATTAATAATTTTACTCACAAATAACATTCCATCCCTATTGTTGGTCGAAAAATTAAGATTCTTGTATGTTTTTGTCCAGATAGGCACTCCTTTAGCATCAGTTCTCATTAATATAATGTTATCCGTATATCCATTTGATCCATTTCCAGCATTTCCGCCAATCAAGAATCCCCCATCCGGTGTATTTATAAGGGTAGTTATATTTATCAAAGTACTATAGCACTGTGTCCAGAGTACATTTCCATTTATATCTATGGTCATTAGGAAAGTTGAATCATTAGTAGGATCAATTGATGATATTTCCCCTGCAAAAGCAAAGGTTGTATCATTTATTGGTATCAAGCTCGACAACGAATGCAGAATTGAAACAAAACTATCTACCTTTCCACCCAGAATTGGTGTCACTTTTGTTATGCCTTTAGTTTTAGCTAAATATCGTTTTATCCATAAGGTCCTCCCGAGACTGTCAAGCCTAAATACCACCGGAATGTTCTTTATAACTGTGGCAGGGTTTACTTGTCCTGCATATCTTATTTGTGATGATGCGCCAAGGCAAATAAAACCCCTGTCAGGTAGTTGAATAATGCCGACACTCCTTCCTCCAGCATAATTTGTAGCGTTTAATTGGGGTAATTGATATTCGGTTTGAGTCTGGAAAGTTGTGATTTTTTGGGCATTAAGGGATGGCATATGCATTAGTAGCATATTGCAAATAATAAAAAAAACGCGTCTTAGAGGTTTTGACACTGCAATTTGGCTATTGTACAAAGCAAATATAATAAAATTTTACGTTAATTTTAACCGCTTGAATAGGCAAAAAAAAGGCTGTTCTCACAGCCTTTTTTATAATGAAATTAAGTTAAATCAATACTTTTGGATACGAATGGAAGTATTAACGCTTTGATCTGAACTAGATACCTTTAACATATATAACCCCGAGCTTAAAGTGCGAGTATCCACGGAAATATGATTTAGCCCACTAGATAGGTCTGCACATTGGCTGATTATTATTTTCCCAGCCATATCTACAATACTAATTTGAGCAGTAGAGGGGATACAATTCTTAATATCAAGCCACGTATTGTTTGATACTGGATTTGGATAAATATCTATTAAGGGATTGCTTTTATTGGTGGATGAAACTAACCCATTGGCAGCCTGCTGATCCGCATTTGTCACATCAGGAAGGAAATCTTTTCTTGTTTCTGGAGATGTTGGGGGAGGAATATATACTCCACAAAGATTCTGTGAAACGCTAGACATACTCGTATCGCCTGGGGTTACGGCAAATGGATTTGGAGTTACAGTTGAACCTAATCCCCCAATCGATGTTGAAGAAGCTGGGCAGGAAGTCGCAACTGTAGTATCAGGGTCACAAAAAGTTAGCAACGAATTTGCGTGACAGATAACAACATCATTGGTAAAATCATTCCCAGCAACTATGTACCTTTCAGAACTGTCAGTTGAGCATATTCCTCCAAATTCACCACTAATAGCAGATCCGGAATTACGTACCAGATAATATTTTGAATTCGGATGAGAAGATAAATTCATCGGGACAGTAAATATATACATTTTATTTGTACTGTGACCTTGATAATAACTTACCGGCATCATTAGCTGATAGTAAGAACCAACTTGTGTGCTTACTATTGCAATATCTGTTGGGTACATGTAACCATTTATATTTGACAAGTATAAATTAAGACCACTGCCAGGTATCTCAAGAGATGAAAAGGTTGGAGTAGCTAAGCTTGAAACTTCGATAACAAGAGGTCGGGCAACAGTGTCTCCATTCGCCGCAAGATTACTTCCGTCCATTATAAAACCAGATAAAAATACTTCTGGGTTTCCACTTGGAGTATAGGTTCCATCATCTTCAACCGCACCTGTTACATACGCTTCTACCTCAGGTGATGAGGTTACTGTGCTATAATATGCTGTGAATGAGGCAGCACTTGGCCCATATAATACTGTCCAAAATGCGATTTCATTCCTGGTTCCTGTAGAGGGCCAAAAGTTCCCAAAATGAGGATATTCTCTGTTTCCTACGATGTAATATCGGGAATTAGTAACTGATTCTACAATCCTTGGCTTAATATCGACGCCTTCTACAGGATTTGAACCTGGCGTTTGGGCGTACGTAAAGCCATAGTCGTAGGTGTCAGTCAATTGTTCGGAAGCTAAAATTCCAGTGCTGTTAATTACGTAGACAAATAAATTGAAAACAGTGGAAGAGCCTTGTTCGTCTGATAATGCAGTAATACTCCCGATATTTGTTCCTGTTTCATGATTATAGAGAAGGTCTTTTATTCCACTAGATTCATAACTTGGGAATAATGGATTTCCCCAATGTTTGAACCATGATACTGCACCCGTTGACTTACTTAGTTCCATAACGAAGTTTTCATCGTCAACGCCATCCATTAAAGTATAACCACCTACAGCAATATTGCCTGTATTGCTAGATCCATTATCTGCAGCAATACAATAACCCAAAAGATATGTTAACCCCGGGCCACCAGAGCTACTTACACTGTAATAGTTTGACCATATCGCTGTACCACTGTTGTCGTATTTGGTAACAATTGTCAAGCCATGGTCATTATGCGTATTATTCGAATTGTATCCCCATGCTAGTACATAATGATTATCTGCATCCGTCCCTACTCCTTGTATAACTTTTTCGACTCTTAATGTTGAAGCGGTAACTAGTCCGGCTGTCCCAGTATATACATTAACGTATGTATGAGCTCCGCTTGCGGAAACATCCGATACGTTAGAAATGAATAAGATAATCATAAACTCCAAAAAGGAGCTAGCTCGCCTCCAAAATTTCAATGAGGACTTATTGATGTTATTTAATGTTTCGATTTTTTGCTTACCGCCAAACTTTTTAGCAGAAAGCGTGTTTAATCTAAAATTCATGATTTAAAGTTTAATTAATTTAATGATAGAGTTAAAACTTACTCCGGAAGTATAAAAATGGAAAACAAGTATATTTGAAAATTATTTGCAGTCTTGCTTTTACTCAAAACAATGTCATTCAACTTTATGCTACTCTTTGATAAATTGATAAATTGTAATAGTAGAAAACTGCATGGAGTTTTAGCAGTCGGGTTTCCTGTAAAGGATTCCCCATTTTGCTGATGCCTTGTTCTAGCAGGGCGTCAGCTTTTTTTCAGGGGCTAATAAATTATTGGCGGATTATCCATTTTACTGGCCCTCCTTAAGTTTTATGGTTTGACAAAATGTTATAGGACTTTTGTTAGTCACTGTATTTAATGTTCATTACAGGGTCACAAAACTTAACGCTTTATAATCAATGAGAAACGAATCATTATCAGTTTAAAAAGATAATTTTGTCTTTTTGGTTTTTCTATTTGTTCAAGATTGAGAACCAAAGTTGAGATTCCTTTCAAAACTTACCAATGCAGTTGCACATGAATTCTGACGTCAAGTTTCTATGTATATCTAAAAAAAAATGGGTAATTGCATCAGATCCTTCAGATTAGGGTTGATACTTGTTACAAATATTGAGGAATGCTTATTTGAAAAGGCTGTAGCCAATTCACTTTTATTAGTGCACAGTATGTATACATTTAACTAATAAATACCTCTAATGAAGTTAATAGCATTATTCAACAATAAACTTTTGAGTATACCTTTTATCTCTCTGAATTATTTCTATGTAATACATTCCCTTTGCATAGCCAGAAAGGCTTATTTCTTTGTTAAGAATGCCATCAATAGTGCTAAAAACATAATTATTGACCTTGTTTCCAAGCATATCATATACTGAGTATGTCGCGGCCCCATAGCTGAGGCCGGAAGCGATAATAACGATATGGTCATTTGCGGGATTTGGATAAAGTGAAGAAGTGTTTAATAATGAATGAATTGCAACACCTAAAGTACTGGGAGCCTGGATAGGTATTGTATCACCAGTATAATAAATTTGTCCATACCATGGTATTTTGCCGGGGCATTTGTAATCATACTTGATTGTATCATGAGTTGCAAAACTGTCCAGTTCAAGGTTTTGGTTTATTTTGATGTCAAGGGCCTGCATATTAACCGGATATCCACTTGCATTGCTATCATTTACGTAACCGCAGAGCATGAATTTCCCGTCAGATATAGGATAGATATTCGTAAATACTGTTGTCCAGTGATTATTGCTATAAGACCCTGTTTTATAGACTTTCCCGCTGGTATCTATTATCATAAATTTAATAAAAGCAGAATGATGCATATTTTTGGCATATTTATTTAGGCTGAATGTAGCCACCAGGTATAGGCTGTCATTAACTTTTACCATGTCGATAGGGTTTTCATACCGGGTGGTATCTCCGATAAGTTTGGTCCAACGAATGTTTCCAGAAGTATCGGTTTTGATGAGTACTAGTTCTGTATTTTTTTGTTTATCAGCAACCTCACCACCTAATGTCAGATACCCACCGTCCTGTGTTTGTTGAGTAGCCTGGTCGAACACAGGTATTTCCCTGCCTATGGTGTACGTAGATACCCAATCCACATGGCCATTCGGATTTGTTTTTACAAGGCCACCACAAAGAATATTTACGCCAGGTTCATTTGGAATTGGCAAATAAATCAAGCCTGAAGTTATAATATTGTTATCCTTATCAATAATTGCATTTATATCCTGTACTGTGTTAAATGATTGGTACTTTAGGTTGCCCGTGCTATCTGTCCTGAATATCCAATTCCCGTGTTTGTTTTCATGGTCTGCCATATAATAGGATACTACTAAATCACCGTTTTTCATTAAGAATATCTGACCTGTTCCGCTTAAATATTCATTAAGATCATATATTTTGCTCCATTCAACTTCGCCACAACTATTTAGTTTAATTAAAGATGCTGCATTGTTGCTATCAGCACCGGCTGTAATCCCGGCAAGTACAACGCCGCCATCTTTTGTGGAGACTGTTGCAGATACTGTTGGCAAATCGCGGGGCAATCCTATTTCTTTACGCCATAATATTTTGCCATTAACATCTGTCTTGTGAAAATAAATATAAGTGGCAAAATAATATCCTCCATCATAAGATTCAACAAATGCACTTGCGGGCAGGCTATCATATATTTCCCATTTTTGTGCGTGGCTGGTTAATGAAATACATAACAAAATTGAGATTAGTGTATAGTTGGGGATGAAAAATGTTGGATGCATGGATTTATTGGATGTTCACAGCTTTATTGCTATTCAACCATCAACTTCTGCATATACCTTTTCCCTTTCTGCTCCAATACCAAAATATAGCAGCCGAAGGCAAGTATACAAGGTGCTAAATGAGCCTGGCCGAAGTTGCTGGATGTAAAACTGTATTTTCCAACAAGCCTCCCGGACACATCATAAATAGCAATAGTGGTCGGCGTGTTTGCCGCAGGACATATAACATGAATAATATTGTTACTTAATGAGGGGTTAGGATATATGGCAAATCTACCTGGATTTACTATTGTCTCAGTGTCTGTTGGGAATGGAACCGTAACGGGCAAAGGGTTACTTGTGTTTAAAAATATTGTTGAATCAAAAGTTATTTTATGATTACAGAGGTAGTCATACTTATTGGTATCATGAGTATAAAACGTATCCAGTTCAAGATTTTCATTGTATTTTAAAACCATCAGACTGTCGAGAGAACCACCATAATTACCAGTGCTTATCAAAGTATATTTGTGATCGCTTGTAACCCCAATACCATAAAAAATCCATTCATGTTCGCCTGTATCCGGAAAAATCACTTGTTTTAAAACCTGGCCCTGTTCGTTGATTTTTAATAATTTAACATCTGATTTATATACATCAAATTGATTAATAATATTTGTGCCTGCAGCCACCAGGTAAGCTCCATTATTGGCATTACTTATTCCCCAACAAAATTCGTATTGTTGGGTATCGCCAATCAATTTGATCCACTGTGCTGCTCCATCGGAATTAAATTTTATGAGCATAACCCGATTTTCATTCCTTTGTTCAGCAAGAGTAATATAGCCGTTATCGCTAGTTTGTGCGCTATTGACCCCGTCAGCAGCTATATTTTTTTCAACATCATATTCCGCATACCAAAGCCTTTTCCCTGAAGTATCCATTTTAACAAGACCACATTCAACTACTCCAATATTTGGTTGCTTAAAGTATGGTAGATAACACGAACCAGTCGTTAGTATATTTTCGTTGTTATCAATGAGAAGTTGCCAAGGATTCAAATTATTAAAAACCTGCCATTTAATGTTTCCCTTGGAATCTGTAAGAAAGGTCCAACAATTATAATAGTTGTAAATAGTATCTTTAGCGATAGCTACATAAGAAGATACAGCAATATCACCATTACTTAAAACTGCAATAGGTCCACCAAGGCTATACTGATTCAAATCGTAAATTCTAGTCCATTCCACCTGGCCACAGGCATTTATTTTCAATAAATAATTATCGTTTGTACTGTCGGTTTTGCCAATTGCCCCTTCCAACACCAATCCGCCATCGGCCGTACATGCTGCTCCATAAAGGGTAGGATCCAGATGGCTCAAAACGAAACGTTCCCACATGATATTGCCATTCACGTCAGTTTTATAAACCCGTATGCCAAAAGACCCGTTTACACCTTGATTTGCAATAAAAAACCCTTTATCATAGTCTTCTTTTACAAAAGAAAACCCATCGCCATAACTGTTCCCAATATTCAATGGATATTTTTTTATCCATTGCTTTTTTTGGGTATATCCTTGAAATGAGAGAAAAACGAGGAAAGTGATAAATAATCCCCTTTGCCAAACAGGTTTACGATGCATGAATTATTAAAATTAATAAAACCCCACGACTAAAATAGTCGTGGGGTTTGTTTTTTAATCAACTTCCTGAATTTATTGTTTCACGATAGTTTGCTTATGTAAAACAGACTGATTGTCTGTAACAGAAAGCAAATATAACCCATTTGCCAATGAAGACATATCTATCTGCTTAGAAAAATCACTGTTTACTCTTACGCTTGCCATCTGGTCTATAATAGTTTTACCCAGATTGTCAATGACTATAATGTGCAAATTGACATCCCTTTCGGACGGGTTTTTAACCTCAATCTGCAGGTTATCTGTTACAGGGTCTGGCCATGCATTAATGCTTAATTGGGCTGCCTTCGTGGACAAAGGGATACCGGCTAACTCTGGCATAGCGCCTCCGCCAGTTATATATTCAAAATCAGGGGGGTATAGTATCGTTAACGTTTTTGCTGTATCAAGAGTGTCCATCATAACAGCTTTATCAGAAATATATTGCAAAAGACTTTGCGCACTAGCTGAAGCCATGGTAGCCGTGGCGGCAATTGTTTCGAGGCTGCCGGTATAGGAAGACTGCCAGCCGCTGTTGAAACTGTTCTCCAGACCGCTGATATATATGGAGTAAAAGCTGCAGTAATTCGTAATCTCATTGTCCGAACCATGAGCGCTGCTTAAGGCACTTATAATACTTGAGGCATCGTCGTAAGATTGCTTGGCAATGTACAGGTTAATTAGGAGAAAACTGTCAACCTGATCACCCTGCGTCTCTACGAAATCAATGGCGTTTTCAATGTTACTAGCAAGCTGCATGGTATCAGGGCTAGCAGATACCGTGTCAAAAGCCATTAAAGCCCTCACTGCCGCCCCGATATAATATTGTCTTTGCAGCAGATCTTCAGTATATTCATTTTGCTGGTCTGTGGTACCAGTACCTGGTGCAGGCAGGCCGGCAATGTCGGAGTTAATAGAAGAAATGACACTGGCAACCGGGCTATAACCGTAAGGCAAAAAACCACAGGAAATGGTACCACTGATTGAGTGCGTATTAATATTGTCATATTGTGGAATTTGATCTCCAGCGGGATTATAATAATAATCAATTGTTGAAGCCCCTAGGTATGTACCTGAATAGCGATCAAAATCTTCGTATGAAACGTAGGTCTGGTTGCTAAACTGGTTTCCGGCCGGGACATTTTTGTTACCTTGTACTTTGGCAATATTTCCTGACGTAACGGCTACGCAATACTGTGGATATACATTCGACAAATCATTGCACTTTAATAGGGTCCCGGTATTATTTCCTGCCGCAGAAATGCCATTGGGAATTTCATGTGCTGTGTTAAAATTCAAAATGTTACCATAATTGCCATTATTTTTTATGTACATGCCATAAATGTTGCTCACAGCCCCAGGCGCTCCTGAAGACTGAAAGAAGTTGGCCTGGGCAGAAAAATTGGTTGCACCATTTACATAGATACCAGTAGCATTGGTCAATTCATCGCCGTAGCCAAATCCATATTGACCAATTAATTGAAAATTATTGTAATTCAGATAAGAAAGTGGACTTCCATTTTCAATGATACCATAATAATCATAATTACCACGATTACCAGTCAAGCGCTGACCCCAAACAGTGGAATTATTATATATTCCTGCATACAAATTTTCAAAATCATTGCCTTCAGCGCTGTAGCAACAGCCGGAAGCATATATACCGCAGGTTCCGCCGCCATATTGGCTTGGAGTCATTGTCCCTGGATTATATGTAAATCCTGTGACAGTAAAGGAATTTGAAGAGAAAGTGGATGTGACAGGATAAGAGGAAGAAAACACATTATTGTAAGCGATAATAAATCCTTGGCCTGCGGTCCTAACAGAAGCATCCCAACTAAACGCGCAACCACTGACATAGCTTTCATTCATGTACGGGTAGACGTAAATATTATCATCAAAATATATTGAAGATGCATAGTTATTTGTAAAATTACTGTTTTCGCAGATCACAACACCACCTGCTAAAGACGCTCCACCATAAATAGGCATGCGTCCAGCATATATGCCCCATTTGGAATATGAAATAACTGATGCCGTACCAGAATTATCATGCATCCAAATGGCTCCCTGATTGTAATAAGATGATCCTACTCCTGTTGTGTAAGATCCACTTTTAACATTGGCAACAGTGGGTTGGTGATTCCCCGGCGTTCCCTGTACCTCAATACCATTCCACCAGCCATTAGTGCCATAAATATCCGTAAAAGTACCAGTAATTGTTGTACCGCAAAGAATTAAAGTAGCGGTTGGGCTAACATGAATTGTGGTATTACGTCCCATGTTTATCGTTTTGCCTGTAATTACGACTTCTGTACGCGCGTCAATATATACATCAGCATTATAGGTGTCACCATTTTGAAAAAGGCTTCCGCTGTAAAGCGTTCCCGGGCTTGAAGCATGCACAACTCCAGAATATGTGGTTGCAAAACAAGTGACATGTACAAATGTCATTAACATCATTGTAAATAGAACACCGCGCGATGCCCACCTTAATACATGTTTTCGTCCCCTTACACGTATTAAGGTGTTTCTCGATACAGTTGTTGATACTGGAAGGTAATTTGCTACTCTCATAAAATTAATTATTTAAGGATTAAAGAAAATTGAATACAGGATACTTGATTCTTTCGTTCTCGAAGAGTGCACGGGAAAAAGAAAGGAGTCTTTTGAATTAATGGTCCCGAATCATTCATACGAGATTCGTTAGGTTTGTATCTCAAAACTAAGGAGGGTTTCCCCTAGCCATCACTGCATTCATACATTAGTTATGACAGCATGATTTGGATAAAACTATAAAAGAATGCTATATTAAGTTCATTAAAGAGCCTTTTATCTGTTAAACATCTGTTCTATTGAATAAAAACTTGCTGACATGAGCAAGATGTTGTTACTCTCTGTTTTTGTAATAATTGTAGGTAAGTATTCCCAAAAACATAGAATATTCTTATTCCAAGGTCAATTTTTGCACATATCTTTTACCGTTTTTTGTGACATTATTATTACATAGATAATCGTATCTGTTAGTATCATTGTGATAAAAGGTGTCAATATGGGATTTAATAGGTTGAAACCCCATTGGTGCGGAGGTGTATTATAGATTTTTAGAGCACAGCGTACTCTTTTCAAAAAGGATATGCTACATTGCGGATACCGAACCCATTAATCTTTGATAATCTCTAACAGACTGTTAACTAAATAATTGCCTGATTAGACGATTCACAAGTGTCATATTTTTAAGATTTTGAATATTATAGTTTTTCCTTCGCCTTGGTATTTCAAAAAGTATATCCCGCTGCTCAACTGCAACGCGTGAAAAGTGTAACTATAAGAGCCTGGAGCTTGATTATCAATATTCTTTTGAGAAACAAGTTTTCCTATAGCATCATAAATAGTTATTTGAATAGATTCCTGGTTGCTATGGCTGAAACTGATACTAATGTGGTCAATAAAAGGATTGGGAGCCACAAAGACGGTATCCTTGTAAACTGGCGGAGGTGGTAATGGTTCGTCAGTTACATTAATAGTTGTATCAAAAAACTGTGGGCAACCCCAGGAATAGCCATAGTTGAATACCACATTGTAAATTCCCGTATCATTATAGGTGTGAGATATATCGCTGTAATCAAGACTGTTACCGTCTCCTGTGTTCCATTTGTATGTAATGCCAACACTATCACGATTATCGAAAGAATATTGCCTGAAACCTATATGCGTTATAATAGGTGAACGAACTGGGAGATTAAATACCTGAATGATTGCACTGTCAGTTGAAATACATTGCGAATTGGAGGATAAAAGATTTATATGATAAAAACCGGCGGAAGAATAAGTGTGGACAGGATTTTTAACGGTTGAACTGTCTCCATCACCAAATATCCACTGATACTTTTTTGCGGCAGATCCGGAATCAACAAATGAAGATGGATTGCCTAGACAGATTTGAGCAACAACAGATATACGGACAGATGGATAGGCAGTGTTGATAATTGCAAGCGTTGTAGAATCCTGGCATTGATTGGGAAGTTGTTGCAATAGAATGATACTATCTTGCCCAATTGAATCCCATACTATGATTTCAGTGCTTTTACCCATTGCTAGAATTTGTCCGCCGTAAATTTTCCAAGTATAGGAATTTGATTTGTTATAGGAAGTTATCAGATATACCTGGGTATCACCCTTGCAAACGATTTGTGTTCCGCTCAACTGGGGCTTGGAAACTGGGAGAACACTTATGGTCACCGAATCAAGTCCGCTACACCCTTTCAAGTTAGTTGCTAACAATATATAAGTTACAGTAGCAGAAGGATGTACAGTATTGAGCGACATTAAACTATGATATCCAGGCGGAGAACTGAGCCATGAATAGGCATATCCGAAAGTTGTTGTTGTTCCGATTGATACTGAATCGCCTTGGCAAATTTGTTTATTTGTACCTGCATTTACCTTTACCCCTGCATTTACGTTTACGGTCACCGAATCTACTAGCTTGCATCCACAGAAAGTATCGCAAACAGTTACATAATAGGTTGTTGTAGAATCAGGATGTACTACTGGCGTGGCTGTATTTGCTTTAGAAATATTGTACGCAGGCGACCATAAATAAGACTTGCCTCCTGATGCTTTTAGCTGAACACTTTCTCCTTCGCAGATAGTATCTGACGGTATGTATACATGGTACAGAGAAGATACTATGACTTTTACAGTGTCTCTAATGACACAGCCATATTGGTCCGTAAAAGAAACCGGATAATCCTGGTTAAAGTGAGGCAAAACGTATGGATTTGGTGAAGAAGACCCCTTATAAAGACCAATTTCAGGGTACCAGGTATAATCAGAACCTCCCGAAACATGCAATTGCAAACTATCACCATAGCAAACTGATACCCTCTGGCTTACGTGGAAACTAGAACTGTCAGGATGAATTGCGCCATCAACACTTTTTATGCATCCAAAGCTATCGGTAACAGTGAAGCTGTATTGTGTATCCGAGACCAGCTTAAAATAAACGGCCGCACTATCTGACATTTGCCCATTATTAAGGTTTACCCAGCTAAAAGATTTTGCATTGATGATATTTGCTTTGACATAAGCCATCTGGCCGGCACAAATCGTAGTATCAGTATTGAGGCGCAGGCCAATGGTATCTACCACCACTATTGCTGTATCAATGGCCATACAGCCTTTGGCATCAGTTCCGGACACATAATAATGGGTGGTGATTTTTGGCGAAACACTGACATTTGACCCAGTATCAATGGCAAGCCCGGCGGAAGATTTCCATGTGTATTTTAATCCCCCATTTGCACTTAAGGATGTTGATGTTCCTTCACATATTTCCTTGCCCCCACTTGCCAAAACCCCTGGCAGTATTTTGATCTTCACTGTATCATAATAATCCCATGCACAACCTAGCACATTCGAAAGATGAAGATTAATAATATACACACCATTTCTAGGGAAGGTATAGGCAAATGAAGTGTCATTTGAAACTGCCGTATTGTTTATATACCATTGATAAAACAATCTGCCTGAAGACTGAGCCTTTCCTCTGAAATAATACCTGGCGCAACCGCTATCTATGGGAGTAACAACCACATTGGGAATTGAATCTTTTACAAAGATAAAAACCGTGGCCTGGATCATATCAACAATGGGAGCGACATTATCTGATGCTGTAATAATGACATGGTAAGGCTTTGCGCTTACATCTGAATTTTGGGGTGTCCAGGTAAATGAAGCTGAGGCACTGGTGCCGTTTGTATAGTTCAGGCTGCCACTTGTTTCGTTCACCGCACTCATTGTGAGTGAATCATCCGGATTGCTTTGGTCGTAAGCCTTTAATTTGAAAGAAACCATATTGCCTGCACAAACCGTAAATGTATCTCCTGACAGAGTTCCAAAGGCTGAAAATACAGGCTCGTTTTTTGTGGTACTGAAAGTGTCGCATACTATAACATTTGACCTTACTGTACTTCCTGCCAGGTACCATTTCCCTGATTTGTCTTTAGCGTATTCATCTGCTTCAAGAGACATTAAAGAAACATCAGTTTTCTCAGGGGTAAAATCAAGTTCGCCGGAATTAGGATCGTAATGAAAACCTTTAGGTTTAGCATCGCTTATGGATCCTTCATATATCAGCGGGTGATTATACGAATATCCGGATTTGTAGTATTCAGGGGTATTTGCATCCATTAATGGTGGGGCCAGATGATAATAAATAGAATCGTTGTTAATAGCAGGTGTTACACTCTGATACTGGTTAACAACCTTCCCAATGTTCACAAACATTATTGCAGGTTCCTGGAATTGCGGAGAACTATGGTCTCCATTGCAACGGTTCAATGTCGTGGAAATATAAAAAGGGTCTCCAGCTGCACCTGTGGTGATGAGAGGGAATAAAAATGAATTAATGGTCCAGGATACGGTAAGATTACAGCCCTTGAATAAACTTAGGTCAACATCACTATAATATGTAAATATTTGAAAACCATAAGGGAAGGAGCAACCTGACCCACCAGTACACTTATTGCATTGCCCTGAAGCAAAACCTGTGGTATAGCAGCTATTGCAGCATAGTGTGTCGTTAAAAGTCTTAGTCGTGCTGCCATCGGTTATAATTAATTCAGAGTTGGCAGGTCCTACAAGAGTAATTCTTTTACAATATGTAATGTAAATACGATAAATACTTCCTCCAATATACTGATAATAAATTTCTGCACCGCAAGCATCTTGGTTTTGGGCAAAAACATTACTGGAGAAACAAAAAAATAATAATAAAAGGCAAAGGATCCATCTTAGTTTGCCTTTACCTGAAAACACGGAATTTGTAGTCGTCATTTGGGGCAATTGGTATAGCAAATTAAAAAAATATATTGAAAGGGGCAAATAAAATCAAAACACGAACAGGCGATTTATTGTATCGCCTGTTCGTGTTAAAAACATAGTAAGTTTAAATTTTAGTACTTTACAATGTTTATTGATGCATTGATAGTTTTATCTGGATTCATCACGTGCATGATATATGCTCCCGGACTTAGTGCTTGCATATCAAATGGGATATGGTTTTCTCCCTCAATAACGCTTACATATTTGCTGATGATTTCCCTGCCTGACAAATCAAATAATCGGATTGTGGCAGTTGTAGATGCCTTTCCATTTATATCAATCCATGCCGTTGTAGAAACCGGGTTGGGATAAATACTAAGCGAAGGCAAACCTGGAATATTCAATACAATTCCTGAAAGCTCATCCGGCCTCGGCGCTTGTCCAAATAAATCTGTATTACCTAGCTTTTCTGCGGATGATGGTTGCGCAGTCGGTTGACAAATATTAGAGCCCATCAGTATTGGACCGCCAACAGTTAGGTTAGCCTGATAAGCGTTAGGGCTCTCTGTAGTAGCTACATCACTGTAGTTGTAGGAATAGGATGGGTTGTTAGTGCTGGTTGTGGTAGGGGCGTGACATGAAAATGAAATGTTATTATTGGTCTGGCAAAAAAGAATGTAATCGGAAGTTACCTCCTGGCCTGCCGCCATATACATGTATGGTCTTTTGGTTGAGCATAACCCGCCAAACTCTGAGTTGCTTGGCAAAACATTGTATGTACTGGCAGGAGTGGCGCTAAAATTCATGGGGACGCTGTACATCTGCATATTGTAAGTAGTTGTACCATTATAATAGCTGACTGTTGTCATTAATTGGTAAACAGATGAGCCAGTAAGTACCCTTAACAACGCAATGTCAGTTGGATAAAGATAGCCCTGATTGACAATAGAAAAAGGAGAAGGGATTCGTAGAGCAGTGAAAGTAGGTGGCCCAACAGATGGTACTTCTACCTGTATAACAAGAGGGTTAGGTACTCCTGTATTGCCTACATTCGCATAAAAACCCGATAAAAAAACGGTGGGATGTCCCGACGGTGAATAGCCGCCCTCATCCTCTATCGCACCAGTTACAAAAATATTGGTCCCATTTGTGTTTCCATCATATAATTCATAAAAACCAGCAGGTGAACTAACACCATAAGGGACTTCCCAAAAACCTATATCGTCATATACGGCGCTCACTGCAGTAGAACACCTGCTTCCAACTACGTAATATGTACCATTTGATGGAGATTCAACTATACGAGGTTTTAATGTAGTCGGTATTGGAGGGTGGCCCATTGTAGCATAGCAGAAGAAGGAATAATCATCTGCATCCGTAAGTTGTTGCGATGCAAGAATCCCGATGCTATTTATAAGTGTTACATTTAAATCATATGCACTATAAGTACCATTCCAATCAAGTGAGACGGCAGTGATACTTCCACTATTGGCAAGTGTTTCATGATTAAATAGCAGGTCTGTCACACCTATGGATGCATCAACGCCAGGATTAGGACTCCAGTATTTAAACCATATCACAGCTCCGCTTGTATCCAGTTCCATCACAAAATCATTATCGTTTCCGTCAAATTGTGTATGACCGCCAATCGCC
>Ga0206979_1060_pt1 | contig 18574 bp, 16 predicted proteins | sample Alteio_BWMinCont_19_FD_153463 | JGI IMG/M metagenome (GOLD analysis project Ga0206979, IMG submission 153463) | Enriched cells from forest soil in Barre Woods Harvard Forest LTER site, Petersham, Massachusetts, United States -... | ecosystem: Environmental > Terrestrial > Soil > Temperate forest >... | reverse complement strand
TGCTCACAACTGCTGCCAATTTTCCAAAATGGAACAGTACAATTATTTCCATTGAAGGAAATATTAAATTGGGCGAAACCATCAAGCTCAAATCTACCCTTGATCCAAAAAGGACATTTAAACTAAAGATCAAAGAATTTGAGGCAAACAAAAAACTGGTTTGGGGAGATGGAAACGGAAACCGTATTTATACACTGAATGACAACGGCAATGGGACAGTGACTTTTACAATGACAGAAAAAATCGGAGGCGCGATGTTCCCAATGTATTCAAAATATATTCCGCCGTTCGATCAATCATTTGAGCAATTTGCGGCAGATTTGAAAAAGAAAGCAGAATCGAATTAAAATCATAAAATCAATATCATGGAAAAAGGAACCAAAGAAAATCCCTGGAAACTCAAGACCCCTCCGGGAACATCTGATTATGAGATGTATAAGAACGCAAAAGATGGCAAGGATGTTATCGTTTGCGTGGTTGGCAAAACTACTTTGCTATATGACCATCGCTGCCTGTATGATCTCCAACAAATGCTCAAAAAACACGGCGACTGGATGGAATTAGGATCGGCAGATGAACAAAAACCAGCCAAAGAAGGAACGGTAGAAGCCTGGGGTAGATCAGATAGCAACCCTGTTGGTGGTTGGTATGGCTTGAAAAAAGGACTTCGTGGCAGGTTTGGGATGTACATTCCGCCTCTGATGGAAGAACTTGGTCTTGCTGAAATTACACACGAAGCCAAAGGCAATAAAATGAGGGCGAAGTAGGAGTCAAGAGTCAGGAATCAGGAGTTAGGATTTAGAATATCAATGCATAATTACTATCGCCTAAAGCCTAACAACTAACGCCTAATTTTTCCATATTCCCAATAATCGGCGCATTAAAATGATCTGCCCGGCATGATGCGAGTTATGATTGGCTATAAGCATCGCTTCACGAAGTAAATTCTGACCGTCACCCCAAGAGAATGGGGTATATAAGTCGCAATCAGGAGCTTCTAAAAGAGCAATGAATTCAGCCTCATCTGCGAATATTTGCTTGATTGAATTTTCCCAGGCCGCTTCATTTTTGGGAATAGTTTCTTTTGGCCAATAATCATCCGGCCATTTGGTTTCTTTGTATTCAGGATTTCTTGAAAAGTCGAGTATATCCCATTGAGCTATTCGAATATGCTCAACCAATTGCCATAGACTGTAAGGAAGACCTTCGGGAACGATACCTCTTTTTTGTGCTGGTACATCCCCAAGGACTACTTTGAGTGGTGCAAAAGCCTGCCCTCCTTTGATAAATTTAACCAGGTATTTGATTACCTCTTTGTCCTGCGTTGAAGCCATTTTTTTGCTTTTAGATTCGATTGCAATTATAGACAAATAAGAGATAAAACCGTTCTCTCATTTCTAACTTTGCGTTCTTTGCGAAAAACTTTGCGTTCTTTGCGTGAAATGGTTCCCGCAAAGGCCGCAAAGAACAAAACACGCAAAGGTCGCGAAGGCAAAACTTATCAAAAATCAAACTTGCAAAGTCCACAGTTATCAGATTATGATTATGCTCTCCCTGAGGATAAGATTGCTATTCACCCATTAAAAGAACGTGACCTTGCAAAAATGCTGGTTTATGATGCAAATCAAAATCTTATCCACTCTCAATTTTCAAAAATCGGAGATTATCTGCCTCAAAGCAGTCTCCTTGTTTTAAATGATACCAGGGTTATTCATGCGAGACTGTTATTTCGCAAAGAATCTGGTTCAAAAATTGAGGTTTTTTGCTTGCATCCCATTTCTCCTTTTACGGAAATAAACCTTGCAATGCAAGAAGCCTCACCCCAGCCCTCTCCTGAAGGAGAGGGAGAATATACATGGCAATGCATGGCAGGAAACCAACGCAAATGGAAAGTCGACGAAACCCTCGAAATGCCTTTGAATAATGGAGGAATACTTCGCGCAACGCTGGTTGAAAAAATGGGACGGGCTGTCATTGTGAATTTTTCATGGAGCCCGTCGGAATTATCATTCGCAGCAGTACTTGAAATGGCAGGAAAAATGCCTTTGCCACCATATATCCACCGCGAAGCAGAGGCTGAAGACGAAACAGAATACCAGACCGTTTTTGCAAAAAATGACGGCGCAGTTGCGGCACCAACCGCCGGGTTGCATTTTACGGAAACCCTGCTGAATGATCTAAGAACCAATGGTATAGAGACTGAATATGTTACACTCCATGTTGGTTCGGGCACCTTTCAGCCTGTTGAGCATGAAAACGTATTGGAGCACCCAATGCACAGAGAGCAGGTAATGTTTTCAAAGAAATTGATTGATAAAATTTTATCAGGCAAATATAAAATAACGGCGACAGGCACTACGGTTTTACGTGCTTTAGAAAGCCTGTATTGGTTTGGAAATGAATTGGAAACGAACCCTGAAACATCTGATTTTTTTATTGAAAAACTTCAACCTTATCAATCTAGTTCACAAATACCCCTGCAAAAATCCATGCAAAATATCTCAAACTGGATGGATCAAAGAAGTATTGACACATTACATGGCGAAACGGAAATTTTCATTTTTCCACCCTATAAGTTTATGGTTTGCAATGCATTGATCACTAATTTCCATCTACCAAAAAGTACACTTCTTATGTTAGTCTCAGCTTTTATTGGTGATGATTGGAAAAGGATTTATGAGGTAGCTTTAGAGAATGATTATCGGTTTTTGAGCTATGGAGATGGGATGTTGTTAATCAGGAGTCAGGGGTAAGGGGTAGGGAAAATTACGAATTATGAATTACGAACCCGAAAGCTCGAGATAGCAATTGGCTTGCACAAGATTGCATTATCACATTAACACATTTTCACATCAGCATATTACCTCTATTCTTCCCTACTCTTTTCAAGCGTAAAACTAAAAATTGAACCGATACTCTCACGACTTGTAACCCATATTTTCTGTTTGTGTGCTTCCACAAAGTGCTTCACAATGGCCAATCCAAGGCCTGTACTTGGTTCGCTACGCACCCTTGCTTTATCCACCCGGTAGAACCGTTCAAAAATTCTTGGTAAATGTTTTTCAGCTATCCCCTCTCCATTGTCAGCCACTTCAATAGTAACATCATTTTGAGCTTCAAGGAGATTAATAGTTGTGAGTCCGCCATCTCTCCCATATTTTATTGAATTATTGAGAAGGTTTATAAGTACCTGTCTTATTTTTTGGAGATCGGCTGATACTAATAATTCCTTTTCATCAGGATATTTTGCACTTAAAACAATTGATTTCTGCTTTGCTGAAAGATCGAGGAGTTCGATGACTTCGTGTATCAATTCTTTGATATTGAAATCCTCCATTTCCAGTTTTATTTCGCCGGCCTCTATTCTTGAAATGGTTACAAGATCTTCTACCAGGATGCCAAGGTGATCCACATGCTTTGCTGCCTTGCTCAGGAACCTTGTACGCACTTCTTCATCCTCCATCGCCCCTTCCATCAAGGTGTGGATATAACCCTGCACATTAAAGATCGGGGAACGAAGTTCATGGGCCACATCCCCGAGGAATTCCTTTCGCATTCTTTCAAGTTCTTTCAGGTTGTCAATTTCAATGGTTTTTTCCTGGATGAGCCTTTTGACATAGGTACTTAGTTTATCAAGCTCATTGGTGCCACGGCTCTGCATTTTGTTTTTAAAGACCGTGTTTTGAATGGATCCTATAATTTCTTTATTAATATCCTCTATCTGTGAATAGAGTATCTTCCTTATCCCAAAATAAGAAATCGCAAAGCTAAGAGCTGTGACCAGCGCTACCGATGCAAGCCAAACAGGTAATGTTAATTGAAAAAAAGCTGAAATAATGCCATAAACAATCCCTGTAACCAACGCCAGGTAGAGAGGCAGGCTCAGGGGTGGAATTTTCCTCATCCAATCTCGTATTTGTATCCGATGCCTTTTATGGTTTTTATAAACTCAGGGTCAATCTTTTCCCTGATCTTACGGATGTGTACATCAACGGTTCTATCACCTACATAAACATCATTTCCCCAAATCTGTTCCAGTATTTTATCCCTGCTGAAAACTTTTCCCGGCGATGAGGCAAGCATATACAATAATTCAAACTCCTTGCGGGCGAAATGAATCTTCTGACCTTTGTAGGTTACTTCATATGATGTTTTATCAATAAGAAGGTCACCAAGTGTAATCGTGTCCTGTCCGGCAGGTGTGTGTTTTCTTTTAAGTATGGCTTTGATCCTGCTAAGCAGAGAGCCCGGTTTGATGGGTTTGGTGATATAATCGTCCGCCCCGGCAGTAAACCCTGCTATTTCTGAATACTCTTCTATCCTGGCCGTTAGAAAAACGATAAATACATCTTTGAACATATTATTTTTCCGCAACTCCTGGCAGGTTTGTATCCCATCCATCTCGGGCATCATCACATCAAGCAGGATCAATTCAGGTTTAAACTTCTCAGCTACCTGCAAGGCAATCTTTCCATTAAGCGCTTCTGCAACATCATATCCTTCTTTCTTAAGGTTGTACGACAAGAACTCCAGGATGTCCGGATCATCGTCAACTACGAGTATTTTTGTCTGGGTATTCATGAATAAATCTTTATCTTTCTGTTAATGAATAGATAATTAATTGTTATGCAAAACTCAGGACAAAAGTCCATATTAATATTAGGGAATTGTTAAGTTTAGGGCTAATGCGCATTAACAGGGTCTGAGGGCGTGGTTTCAGACAAGCCTTGCATGGCAGCTTTGTAGTTGGGCACGTCAATCATATTGTCTTTATCCTTCACATAGCCGTATTTCAAAAAAGTAGCCCAATACAATTGTCTACTCATACTGTCCCAGTGTAGCATTCCTTCTCTGTACTGCCGACTCTGGAACAAATTTAGAAAGGAAAAAAATCCCGCAATCAATAAGAGCGATATCCTCGCAATCCATCCACTTTTAAATGCTGCCGTCCAAAGACAAGCCAGGGGAACAGACAAGAACGCATAAGAATCGATAAATGCCCTTAGACCGAAGCTGCCCCCATACCACCAGCACCACCAGGATAGCACCACGTATACATTAAGAACTACAAAAATCAAGACCGGTATAAACAGATCGGAAACATATTTTCGCATAAGTGCCAGACCACCTACTGCCAAAAGCATCATGGGCGTGTACAAAAACCATCCTTTACGATAGCTGAAGAGACCTTTGAAAATGCGCGGGTGTTGAAAAAAGAAATGTTCTCCGAGATAAGAATAGTATAGATAGCTTCCTGTTTGCTGATGCCAGTAAACCATTTGGGGAATAGCTATGAGTATTAAAAGGGCAGCCGCTAAAATAAAATGCCATTTATGAGTTATGATTAACCTGATCTTTTGCTGTAGAGATTGTTTTGATTTGACTCCATATAGCAGGAATACCAATGAGGCTAATATTAATGAGGGCCTTATGAGTACCGCCAGGCCAAAAACAAATGCAAGGGCCAGTAGATATTTAAGTCTCGGCTTTTGATGCCAGGCTACTGTATTGTACAAAATAGCTGCACAAAGGCAGAAGAGTACCGCATGAGACATACCTCCTTCAGTAGTTGTATAATAAAACAGGTTGGTTCCTATTCCAATACATAACAATGTGATTGCAATGACTCCATCACTGAAATAATGTCTTAAAGCAAAAGCCAGAAAAAGGAACCCAATGATGGAGAAGATAAAACCGCTGATGTATATGCCAAACTGGTATGGTGCCGAAAATCCGTCAAGTGTCTGGCTTGTTATCATTGCAAAAGCATGGCTCAAAAAGAAAAAAGGTGTGTAAGCAACAGCCATCCCAATGGAAACGCGACCGACGTACTTTCCTATGGAAGATTTGCCACAATCCATATTGGACCTATTTTGGCCTTTCATGGTATCCAAAAAAGTAAATGCAGGATCATGATAAATAAATGTGGCGGGCAAGTACACATAATACTCACGTACATCCCAGGTAATAACATTTTGTTTTTGCCACCTGGGCTTGCCAAAATTCAGGTCCTGGTTTATCAGTGCATTTACCTGGAAATAAATGATAACCAGAATGGCGGCTAAGGTGAATTTAAGTGAGGGATTTTTTCCGGACATCATATATTGATGGCGAATTTAGGAAATATAGTAGAGTGATACCATGAATTGTAATTGCCAGCCGATGAAGTATTTTCAAATGATGAAAGGAGCGATTCCCCCTTTTATGTAAAAGGGGGCAAGACTCTTGCGCCATAGCTTCAGCGTCGGTGCGGTGATTTTTGTCCGTGATCGGCGTCCCCGCCGACCACTCATGTAATCTGGTAAATAAAATAGGTCGGCGGGGACGCCGACCACGGACAAAAACTGCCTTTTCATTGTTTACTAATTGATAAATTCCCAAAAACGCCCTTTTGTCCGTGGTTGGCGGGGACGCCGACCACTCATCTAATCTGGTAAATAGAACAGGTCGGCGCGGACGCCGACCTTGGACAAAAACTGCCTTTTCATTGTTTACTAATTGATAAATTCCCAAAAAAGCCCTTTTTGACCATTTTGGATTGATAACCATAAAATTTCATTTTTTCGATTTTTAACATATTGATTTTAAAACACTTGCACGTAACTCGTTGACGACTATCAATACATAACAATAAAAGATCAATAGGAAATGGCCGTGAAGGCCATTTGTTTCGAAGCATTCAAGGTTTAAAAGCCAATTTATCTTTTGCATTTTTGTAATTCACTATCAAAATTGCCTGAACTTGGATTCATAGGATATGGAGATTATAGGATTTTGGAGCGTCAGCCAATTCGTAATTCGTAATTCCTAATTCGTAATTGGTCTTTACCTACATATATAGCAAAGTACCAAACTGGCTCCCACATTTCGAAAAAATATTATTATCCCATATTATTTCAATGGGGTTATAAAGGGATATTTTTGAGGTTTAGCGGCACTTTTTAAGCCAAACAAAAAAAATCCGCCAACGGACATTATTTACTTGACATGACACTATAAGCAAAGAAACTTTTCATTTTGCGGATTTGAAATCATGAAACAATTTTAAATACGTTAATCCAAGGCTCAATGTGGAAAGTGGCAAAAAGGCTAAAATTGGATTTGTAATGCCAAGGAATAATATGATAATCAATAAAATGGTGCTGCCTATCGTAAACAAATATCCTAATATAGCTAATGATTTCAGGAAATTTAATTTCCAATCAACTTCACGACTGACCAAGTGGTTATAAATATAAATTATTCCCAAAGATCCAATTGCTAGTATTGCCACCAGAACGCTTAGCCAGACAAAAAAAAGCATTATTGAAAAAATACCCACAATTGCCAAAGCCGTAACTGACAGAATTGTACTGAATATAAGCATCCTAACTGCTTCAGAAAGTATTAGATTGGAGGCTCCGGATTTCGGAATTGATTCAAATCTAATATCTTGATTTACTGGCGCTATTATCGGGAAAGTTTTTTTTTTGGTCTCAATCCTTTTCTCACCATTAAATCGTAGTGTAGATTTAATACGTACAGGATGTATAATATCTGCTGAGATATTGCTGGCATTAATTGTATCAATTTCTGAGCGCAACTTTGGCACAGATTTTATAAAACAAGTGCTTTCTCTTGGTAAAGAAAGCACTTGTTTGTAATTTAGGTTGGAGCACTTCATTTCTTCGAGATTAGCGTTACAAGATAAAGCAAAAATGCTAATGACAAGAAAAAGTACTATCCTTAGGTTTGCTAAAGACTTAAAAATACTTCGTTTAATATAACTGTACCAAGACATCAATAATTGACCAATCTAAAGCACCTAATATAGCTCCTCCAAGCAGATTCCCAAACAAAATGCTGCCAGCCACAGCGCCAACCACTGCTCCATCGTAGTCAAGTTGTACAGTTTGTTCCCACACCCATTTGTGAGGATGTGTTATTTGGTTCCATAAGTGCGAAAGGAAAGAACCAACAGAGCCTAACTGGTTTTGATTTTGCCAATAATTTGCACTTCGATCGGCAACATCAAGAGCTATCAAAAGAACTTGTTTTTCATTTGAGCTTAATGAAACATCCGCATTGACACTGCTTTGAATACCATCAAGATTAGTTTGAAATTGATTTAACGAATCAGTTTCACTATATGAGGAAAACATGTTGGCAGTAAATGCGGCATTCATTAAATGAATGTAACGAACTGCTCCACTCATACCGTTATTGTTCAACAAAGTTATAACCTCGTTGGTATCGGATTCCAAATTGCCACCATAAATAGTTTGAAAAGCTGAACTACTAAAAATTGTGTACATTCCAGTCGTATCTATATTTTGACTTTTAATATAGCTTTTTACAATACTAATAGCTCCGTTACTGGAAGTGGCATAGTTGGTGAGATCGGCATTATTTGCAAAATAATCCATACAATTATTGTGTAAAATCCCAATTGAATCGTATGGGTTTGTGCTACTTACGTCGAATAATTTTTTAGTTCTTGCTCCGCTATCCGATTCTGGCTTTTTACACCCAACGGCAAATATCAGTAATAATGAGAGAATAATTAGGCTAAACTTTTTTTTCACCCAGTAAAGCAGCCCAAACAGGGCTAAAATCAAAATTTTGTTTTTCATACGTTTTTATTTTTTTAAAGAAGTTAATGGCAAAAGTTTCTCTTCTGCCAGCACTAATATAGACGCTCAGCCACCCCTTCTCCAAATTTATTGTATGAACTGGGCAAAACAGCACGTGAACTGGTAAAAACAGCACGTGAACTGGTAAAAATTCAACATTTTTTTATTAAAAATTTGATTTACAATGAAATAACTATTTTATAAGCTTCAAATGACTCTTGAAAGATTCGAGATATGTATCGCCAATCACAATTTCTTCATCGCCAATTAAAATGATCCTTCCAGCAAAGGATTTCAACTTGTCCATATTCACATAGCAAGAGCGGTGCACCTGTACAAACCTTGGATCAGTAATCTGCTTCATGATTATCCCAAGCCTGGAGGTGATGGTTTGTTTGCCATCTCGCATTACAATATCGGTACAGTTACCATTGGCATGGATGTACTGAATATCATCAGGGTTAATACTTTCCCATTTGCCACCTTTGGCTTTAAAAAAGAAATATCCGGAGTTTTCGTTAGGGTTATCAGGTCTTTTGTCATTGGTCATACTCTTGGTGTGTTAATATGTTGATTAAAAAGTGAGCAAATTAAATCCAGACCCGATCTATCCCGGGACACAAATGGCAACTTTCACTACCCTTTAAGTAGTGTCAGGTGCTAGATATTTTCATTCTCCTTTTTTAATCAACATGTCCAATTTAGACCATGTAGATTCATGCCAATTGGCATGTCTTATAATCTCTCTTTAAATGCCAAATCTATAAAATTATTCTAACTAACCAAAGAACATATATTCTATTTTTTTTTGAATATTATAAATATTTGATAATTAATGAATTAAAATAATGCAATTTATCTGCTGCTCGACTAAAAAAGTTGGCAACTTTAATTCGCTTTCACTGGCATCTCATAAAGCGAAAGCTTCAGAGTTCTTGATATCCAGTTATTTACTTCCCCTTAGAGTCTCCCAGGGCACAATGTGCCAGAACCAACGATGCTTGTCCGTGGTCGGCGTCCCCGCCGACCACGGACAGTAGACAGACCTGGGAAGCCGCCTTTTCATTTTTTAAATTTTTTCACGAATTTATAGTTCCCTCCACTTCCCTTTACTCTTGGCTGTCCCCAATTTTCATAGGATACAAGGCCAATATTTTTGGCATAGATAAAATTAAAAAAGCAAATCACATTATATTGATAGATTTCCAATGTTTGATAATACGTTTTATTCATGATGCGCAGACTGTCTTGATAAACTCCACCATACCAGGTACCATTCTGTTCAGCTACATCCAGTTCGCCTGCCGCATAAGGAGTAACGGGCACTATCTGAATTTCATAGGAATTATTATTCCTGGAGGCTGAAATCCAGACCCAGAAAGCGCTCGTTTTATGAGGCTGAAAAAACAAACTATATTCATCAAATAATGTGTCTCTATCGTTGTTAAAGCCCGAATGCAATATCTGGGTCAACTCAATCGTGTCAAAATTGGCCGGATTAATGGAATCCTGATAAACCCAGCAAGTACCTACATCATAATTAACGAAATAATCCATCACGTCCTGCGGCACAGGAATTGTGGTGGTTATGGCGGGTGTAAAAGGTTTTGGCTTAATGCAGCTTTGGGACAAAAACAAAATCGTGATTAATAATATAAATAGATTTTTCAACTCTTAAGATTTAAACCATTTTGAATGATGGCTATATTTTAACGCCACTCTTCAGGATATGCACCAGACGTTTCACCTTTTAAAAAAATGGAACGTCTAAAAGATAATTTTTATTTCACCGGCATCTCATAAAGCGAAAGCTTCAGAGTTCTTGATATCCAGTTATTAACGTTTACCCAATGCATCCAGTCCGGAATGGATGTATAAATCCGCTTCGCTTCGGGATGTTTTTTAATGAAATCGTATTCATCATGTTCCCGGTCAAAAAACATTAAAACAGGATGAATCCCTGTGTTAGTTTTTGCCATTAAACTGTCAATGTTTGTGCCCCTGAGTTTGGGATAAAAGGTAAAATTGTCGGGTTTATAATAGTTCACCACCAAGCCAATAAAACTATATGGGTCATCACTTGTACAAAACATATAAGCGCCACTGTTCCAGTATTTATCATGAACTACTTTGTATAAATCATAAGGCTGTTGCTGTGGTTTTAAAATCAATACGACGATACATATCACATTAAATCCCGCAAAGATTTTACCTAAAGCAGTACTTAATTTTCGTCTTTTATCAAATAATCTTTGAAAATGAGAATAGGTCAATGCAAGGCAAACAGGTATAGCATCAATAAGCGGAAAAAGGAACCTTGATTCTTTATGACTGATAACAAAATGAATTAAAATAAATGGGATAATTGAGACAATAACAATATTTTTTGGGAATTTAACCATGGCATAAAATACCCCGATCATTACAACCAGCCCAAGAGGCGGAATCATCATATTGAAAGACCAGATCAAATAATCCCACCATGGAAAAACACCATAATGATTGGCTATGCCTTGAATGATATTGGCTTTATAATAATTCCATGCCGTATTCACCCATTCACCATAAAACCAGCTATCGATGACAAATCCAATAGCCACTGCTATTGCAGCCGGAATAAAAATAATAATTATTTTTTTGAATGAAAACCGATGTAAAAAAATACACCAGAACATCAGGCCCGCAATCAAAAATCCCGTTTGAACCCGGCTGACAAAAGCGAATCCCAATAAAAAGCCAGCAGCAAATAGCCAGTAAATCTCATTCCTCTGACTTAATTCCCCCCCGCCCGAATGGCTTGGCCGGGCGGGCTTTGCGTCCCGTCCTGAATGCCAGCCCGAAAAATCATTCTGGCGGGGCATGGCCGGGCGGGCTTTGCGACTTTGCGAGCAATGATTCCCCATCCATACACAACCCAACCCCGCAAAGAACAAAGAACCCGATAAACTTTCAGAAGAGAAGTTGGCGTGCAAATAAGGCAGGAACCATAATGATGCGTAGCCGTATAAAAGTACTTTTTTTGATTCAATACTTTTTACCCAATTGAGACTGATAAGCGTAATAAAAGTGAGACTGAGCCAACCAATAATAGTAGTAAACATTCTCAGGATAAAGGCAGTGAGAATAGGATTAACAGGGTTCCCTGTCATTTTTCCAACAGCATAAACCATAGCTGGTTGCAGTGCAGGCCGAATCCGGGCAGGAAATTCCCATGGAAGACTCTCAGCCGGGATAAAGCCGAGTTTATAACCACCAAATTCAAGTATCTGGAACAGTTCATCAGCATGATATATCCAGTTGATAAACCATGCACATATCATGTGGGTTACCAAACTGAATACAATACAGTTCCTGATAAGCTTTTTGAGCGGCTCGTTTCCCTTACCTCCTATTTCTTCAATCATAAACGGTCAAAAATAAACCGTTTTAAGGGGATGGGCAAATATATCTGTTATGGTATAGGAAAAGACGCAGCGTTGCTGCTCTGCTTCAAACAGACGCAAACATTGCGTCTCTACGGTTTCACCCTCACCTTCTGGCCTTCATTCAGGCTCAGGCCAATGTTAAGGCCCACCATATCACCAGGGTTGATGCCATTTAAGATGGCAACGTTAATTCCATCATTTACACCCATTGTTACCGGCTGAAAATGGATGGTACTATCTGGTTTGACAACAGGTACCAGGTACTGCTTTCCTTTTACAACAATAGCTTCTGAAGGAATCTGGATATTATTACTTGCCGGATGTTTGATTTTTACGTTCACATAACTTCCGGGAATGATCTGATTGTTTTTATTGTCAAGATCTATTTCAACAAGCATCATCCTGGTTTTAGGGTCCAGTTCTCCACTGATCCGGGTGATAGATGCACTAATTTTAAGATCAGGCTTTTCATTCAAACCGATAGTTACAGGGTAACCCTGTTTTAAAACAGCAGCATCCCTTTGCTCTACATATACATAGATACGTATTTTATTCAGGTTGGCCACCGTTACCACCGGTTGAGCGCTGGTTTGCGAACTGGTTGCATTTTGTACAAGGGCTCCCGGATCTATAAATCTTGCCGTAACGGTGCCATCAAATGGGGCGATTATTTTCTTGTACTGCATTTGTTCCTTCAACGATTGAACATTTGCTTCAGCAGTTTCAACATCCGTAGCGGCCTGTTCTTCATCCTGAGCCGCTATATATTGTTTCGGCAATAGCGCCTTATCACGCTCCAGTATCTTCTTCTTATTTGAAAGGTCGGCCTGGGCTGATCTGTATTGCTGGTCTATTTCCGGTGTAATCAGGCTGGCAAGCAATTCACCTTCATGTACTTTCTGGCCTTTGTCAACAAATATTTTATCCAGGTAGCCACTGGCTTTTGCATAAAGCGTAACACTTGAATATGGATCGGCTTCACCTATCAGGTTCAGATCATTATTGGGCTGTGCCAGGTCTGCTTTAAATACCTTAACTACAGGGCCGGCATTCTCAGACTTCGAAAGCGATGCGCTTTCTTTTTTCATTTTGCTATCTTCTTTGTTTGAAATAAAAAACAAAGAAAAACCCGTCGCGAGAACAATAAATAGCCCTCCAACCCATATCCTCATCGTGCCGCCACTTGTCTTTTTATATTCTGTCATATTTTTATTTTTAATTCAATAAAGGAGACGCAAACATTGCGTCTCTACTCATCTTCTGCATGAGGAGCTGCCAGATCACTTAACGCCTCATGCAATCCTTCTGTTTCTTTAGCAAATTTTACGTCCAACATATGCATGGTTGGTTCCGATTGACGCAAAAGCGAATAGATCAAAGGTACAATCAACAGCGTTACAATCGTTGCCATCATTAACCCTCCCATTACGGCACGACCAAGAGGCGCATTTTGTTCACCACCGGCACCGGTACCGAGGGACATCGGGATCATCCCTAATATCATCGCTATGGCTGTCATAAGCACAGGACGAAGGCGGGTTTTTCCTGCTTCAAGAGCTGCATCCATAGCCGACAGTTCAGGTCTTTTGATCCGTATTTCATTTGCGAAACTTACCAGCAATATGGAGTTGGACACCGCTATACCGACAGCAACTATTGACCCCATCAATGATACCGTATTGATAGTAGTGCCTGTAATGACCAGCATCCATAATATCCCAATAAAAGCGCCGGGTACTGCAAATAAAATAATAAACGGGTCAAGCCATGACTGGAACAATACCACCATCAACAAGTAAACCAATGCGATCGCCAGGATAAGACCGAGTCCCAGGGTACTAAATGAGGTATTCATTACCTCCGGCTGGCCACGCATTACAACATGCATACCTGTGGGCATTTTGCCAATATTCTGGATCTTTTTTTCTATCGCAGTTGAAACGGAACCTAAATCATGCCCCTGTACATTTGCGGTTATATCCATTACCCGCGCCACTGTGTAGTGGTTAATCAGGTTGTACTGGTTCTCATAGGTCATAGTAGTCAGGTTGCCCAGGGTCTGGGTTTGTGAACCCGGCAAATCCATGGGAGATGCTGTTGTTTTCTCATTTGACACCGAGTTACTTGTGGTAATCGGCATATTAGTAAGTGAGGATATAGAGTTCAGCTTTGCATAAGGCACCTTTACAGCCACAATGTAATTGACATTGTTTTGAGGGTTAATAAAATAGGCAGGCGCAACCATGGTACTCGATGAGAGCGCAATTAATACGTTATTCGACACATCCCTTTCTGAGAGCCCAAGCTGGCCGGCGCGTAGTCTGTCAACATCGAACCTGAAAGTCGGATAATCCAACACTTGTTTTATATTGACATCTTTTGTTCCGGGAATGGTTTCCATTTCGGCCTTTAGTTTTTTGGCATAAACATAAGATGAATCATAATTGGCATAGGCGATCTGTACATCAATAGGAGCTGAAAGACCGAAATTCAATACCTGGTTCACAATATCAGCCGCCTGGAAATAGAAAGTACAGCCGGGGAAGTTGTTTTTAAAATCTTCCCGTATTTTATCTGCATACATATTCGTAGGTTTATGGCCGGGCTTTAAGGCCACAAGGATTTCTGCATCCATACTACCTGCATTATCGGTAGGTACAAAAGCGAGGTTGTAAGAAACCGGAACACCAATCATATCATTGACCCGCTGCAAATCTTTTTCCGGTATTATTTTTTGGATATCTGCCTCGGCAATATCTACAAGCCTCTCAGTTTCTTCGATCCGGCTACCAGATGGGGAACGAAAATGGATCTTCATCATACCCGTATCTGTGGCAGGGAAAAAATCCAGCCCGACTATTTTGACCAGGAAACCCGAAATAATCATGACCGCCAATGCAACCGTTAAAACTGTTCTGCGGTGCATTAAAAAACCATGAAGCAATCGTCCGTATACATCTCTGAATTTTTCAAAATTGACATCTCTCCATCTATTGAATTTATAGGATATCTGCTTAAACCAACCTCCTTCAGGAACGTGGCCGGCCGGTTCGTTTGCAAAATCATGATGCGGCTCATTTTCCATAAGCATCCTTGCAAGCGTAGGCACCAGGGTCCTGGAAAGAAAATAGGACGCCATCATGGCTACAACAACGGAAAGAGCCATTGGCGTAAAAAGATATCGGGATGGGCCGGTAAGAAGAATAACAGGGAAAAACACAATACATATTGCCAGAGTTGCCATCAGAGCAGGCGTAGCGATTTCCTGGGCACCGACAAGAATAGCGATAGTCAATGGTCTCCCCAATCCCCTGTTCCGGTGAATATTTTCGATCTCCACAGTCGCATCATCAACCAACATCCCTATGGCAAGAGAAAGTCCACCCAATGTCATGATATTAAGTGTATTACCAGTAAGATTGAGGCCGATAATAGAGACCATGATGGATAGCGGAATACTGGTACAAACGATGACCATACTTCGCCAGCTGCCAAGGAAAAACAGGATCATAAGTGACACAAGAATGGCGGCTACGATGCCCTCATGCAATACATTATCAATAGAGTCCCTTACAAAAACCGACTGGTCAAAATCTACGCTCAGATCTAGTCCTTCAGGTGCGGTTTCTTTGATAAGTGGTATCATTGCCTTTGCCGCATCCACCACCATAAGGGTACTGGCAGTGGATTTTTTAAGAATAGACAAATAAGCAGCTCTATGGCGATCAATCCTTACTACATTAAGCTGATCAGCATAAGAATCCGAAACCTTTGCTACATCGCCCATGAGCACTACCTGGCCATTGACTACTTTTACGGGTAGATTATTGAACTCCTTTACATAATCAGGACTCGCATTAAGCGCAATATTATATTCACGGGTACCAATTCGTGCTGTTCCGGCTGGGATAATGATATCAGAGTTCTGCAAAGCATTCACCACATCTATTGGTGAAAGCCCTTTAGCCTGTGTGGCGACAGGATCTATATCTACTACTATTTCACGGTTTTTGCCACCAAACGGTGCCGGGGTTGAAAGTCCGGGAATGGTGAAAAGTTTTAACCTTATAAAATTGAGTCCATAGTCGAATATCTTATCTTCAGAAAGGGTTTTACTGCTCATGGTGATCTGCGCCACCGGTACGTTTGATGCATTAAATTGGATGACAATTGGCGGAGTCATTCCGGGCGGCATACTTCGCAAGGATGCAGCTGATACTGCTGTCATTTGCGCAATAGCAGCGCCGATGTCGGTTCCTTTCTGGAAATAAATACGAAGCAATGAAATACCAGGCTGGGTCTGTGATTCGATACGCTCTACCCCGTTTACCGAAGAAGAAATACCCCGCTCACTGAGAAACGTGACCTTTTTCTCCATTTCACTAGCGGAAAGACCAGGATAGTTCCATACCACTCCCACAACAGGAATATCAATAGAAGGGAATATATCCACATTCATATTGACAATGGACAAAGTGCCCATGAGCAATATAAAGAAAGAGATAACACCTATCGTATAGGGCCGCCGGATGGCAAGCCGCACAATCCACATCATAGTATTAGGGGTCTTTTACCTTGAACGAGACTGCAAAATTGCAATTTTTTCTCTCCCCTTGAAACAAATATCAGGCCGAAAGGAAAAAAATGTGTTGGAACATGGAATTTGGAATTGAGGCGGGGTGTTCAGAGTCGTTGACTTTCCATAAGTCAACGACTCTTTTTTATATGTTACGCTCGGACTAGGCGCCAGCTATATTTGCCTCGAATAATTTATTGCTTTACCAACATCTTTACCTGCTTAGAATTGTCATCGAAAGCTTTTACAATGTAGATACCCGGTTTTAAATTGACAAGGTTTATCTGCACAGTTGCATCACTTGCTTTTTCCCCTACTAATATAATTTTTCCAGTCATATCTGACATTGTGTAATTGAAATGATCAGAGTACTCCAATGTCACCGATTGGGTTGCAGGGTTTGGATATAATTTTAGTTCCGGCGGGGTTAACGAACCTGGCGAACTGACTACACCACCATTTTGAGTGGCAATTTGGCTATTATCAAAATTGAAATAATTATTTCTTTTTTCTACACTTTCCTGAAAGTTAAACCCACAATCATTCACAAAAGGTACGCATGATCCCCCAACTTGAAAACTTACGCGATTTTGATATCCATTGTCATAGTAGGCGGCGTAATAATTATAAGGTATATATCTATGTAGGGCATTAATGCTAAAGCCATGAAACAATGTTATGGAATGACCGGCCTTAATAATATAGTCTGAATTGCTTGTCGGCGAAATCGGAGAAGGAGAGTTACATATATTTGTCACCCACCCTTTATTAGCCACCCAAATTGTGTTACTAGCCTGAATAGTTATCTGGTTTTTTTTCTGCCAGTCGTTTCCAGGATAAAATGGCCCGTTCAGTTCAATAAAAGGTGTACACGCTGAAATGGGATCAATCCCATCCAAGTATTCAAGATCAATATAAGGAGAAAAAGCAGAGTATATATCTGGCCACGCGTTATTAAGCCAACCATAGCTACATGAATTGCCAGAACCGCAATGAGGGGGGTTGTCATTATAATAGTGAGAGGCGACACCTACAATTCTCTTCGTCGAAACAAATAAGGGCGAACCTGAAGACCCTTTTTCAATTGTATTATCCGGATCCCAGTTTACCGTAATACAAGGGTCGGTTATTGGATACACAATACTTCCTGTGCTAAATTTTTTTTCATCATGCATTGGGTGGTGAATCCCTACGCCATTATCATCCCAGGGAAGATCTAAAAATCCACGTCTGTCAAAGCCGCTATAAAAAACATTGTACTGCAGGGGAATCGAATCCCAAAGACTTATAACCGCTACATCTGGGCAATCTCCTAAGCCATCCCCGCTTGTTGTAAGAACTGAACTTCCAGTTAAAAGCATCAGCTGATTACCATACGAATTTGGCGTACATGTCGGGCTCTGATAATTAAACATGTATTGCCAAGCATCCCAATCAATCCCATTATGAACGCAATGCGCTGCTGTTAATATCAAAGGGCGAAAATCTTCAAATGGGTTATTAACAATTGTACCAGAACAAGAGTAACTATTACCATCGCTGCTAAACCAAATAAATTGCACTACCGATCGTATTTGATTGCACCAGTTGTTCCATTGGGGAGAACAAATTACATTTGTTTGACAAGGAAGCGAAGCCCCAAATCCATCTTTGGTAGTCACATCTGCGTTTACAAAAGAATAGTTAAAGCCCTCTATCTTTAACTTGCCCTTATTAATTTTTTCATCCACATTATACCTATCGACCTCAATAATCATTTCCCCACCTTCAATTCTTCCACTAACAAAACGTCTATTACCTTTATTATGATGCATTGTATATGCACCAAGTACTTTTTGTGAATCTTTCAGCTAAAAAGAATAACGGATACAAGCAATACTTGCGCAAAGGGATATGGTAAACTGATTGAAAAAAAGTTCGATTTTTGGGAAACTGCTAAATTAAATATAATAAAAAACGAA